>Ga0181402_1000847_pt1 | contig 11347 bp, 16 predicted proteins | sample 25SPOviralmetaG_FD_130131 | JGI IMG/M metagenome (GOLD analysis project Ga0181402, IMG submission 130131) | Marine viral communities from the oligotrophic San Pedro Time Series (SPOT) site, San Pedro Channel, CA, USA - 25 SPOT_SRF_2011-08-17 | ecosystem: Environmental > Aquatic > Marine > Strait...
GAGCTGCTTCTGTATTTAATGAGTCAGATGAGAGATATGAAACCGGTATCAGGCGTGCTTGGTATCCAGCTGATCCTAAAGACATTATAAAACACTTTGGGATTAATACAGATAAACTTAAGTGGACACTTAATGACAGAGGTCAGGAAGTTGTAACTCTTAACTATCTGAACCCTAAGGCTAATAACGTACGTCTACGTATCATTATTGAGGAGACTATTTATCCTAAGAATGAGTATCAAGTAGATAATGCTTATGAAATAGCTAAGAAAAGGGGTAGAGATGGCGATTATTGTACACACGATGGTAAGCTAATCTTCGCTAACACTGACGTTATTTTGACGGAATCAGAGAAGATTGAACACACAATTTTACCAATTGATGCTGTAAAGTATGAAGCTATAACAAAAACTTCAACAGGTGATGAGTTCTATATATCTGACGTTGAGGACTTTATAACTAAATGTGCAGAGAATGGTGTCTCAGTAGATGTAACTCAAATAAAATAAATATTTGTTTGCTGTAATTATAATAATATATTATATTTGTAGTGTAATTATATAAGTTTTTATTATAACCTCATTTCAGAGAATCAAGTTTACATGTTTTTAACATTATTTTTAAGTTTCAATTTTTTAGTATTAACAGTTGTAATTAGAAAGATAATAAGTAATAACACTAAGTAAACAATTTTAAACACATTAACAATGCATAAGAAGGGAGTCATAGGCTCCCTTTTTTATGCTCTAATAACTAGAAAACAGATGGGAAAGATGAAAGAATTATACATAGCTATGCGTGAGGGCTATATTGAAGATTTACGCAAAGATTATCTTAAAGCTTACGCAGAAGATAGAGAAGTTATGCGTTGGCAGGGTAAGACTATTAGCTTAACTTATGCTAAATACTTGATAGAGTTTCAGGATACATTCTTAAAAGATTTGACAGATGATAACATTCGTTACGCAAACGACGAGCCTGAGCGATTCTTATCGCCTGGGGACGATAGATGATGTAGTAAATTACTGCTCAACTAAGTCAGTTCTTGGTGTAGACACTGAGACAGAGGGCTTTGACTTTACATGCAAACGTATGATTATGTTTCAGATTGGTGATGAAGATCAACAGTTTGTAATAGACACACGGTTTGTAAGTATAGAACCACTAAGAGATATACTAGAGTCTAAAAAGATAATAAAGATATTTCACAATGCTAAGTTTGACTACAAGTTTATAAAAATGTGGGCAAACATAGAATGTGAAGGAGTATACTGTACGTTTTTGGTTGAACGAATACTATCTTGCGGTCGTCACATAGGTTATGGACTGAAAGACCTTTGTAAGCGCTACTTAAATGTAGAATTAAACAAGGATGTCAGAAACCAGTTTATAGGCCTATCAGGACAAGCCTATCGTGATGACCAGATAGTTTACGGCGCTAAAGATGTAGAGTACCTGTGTAAAATACGAGTCTTACAACTACCTAAAATAGTAGATTTTAAACTAGAGAAAGTTGTAGACTTAGAAAATAACTCTGTGTTAGCATTTGCTGACATAGAATTTAATGGTATTAGCATAGACAGAGATAAGTGGGAGGTGATAGCGAAAGCTAGCGAACAAGAAGCTTTGGATATGAGAGATAAATTAGATAACCTGGTAAAATCGTCTCCAGAGTTATCGTGCTTTGTGTTAGCTCATATTCAAGGTGACTTGTTTACTCCTATTGAAGATATACGTAAAGTTGGGATTAAATGGACCAGCCCTACACAAGTATTGAAAGTATTTAAGAAATTGGTCCCTGAACTAGAAGACGTCAATGGTAAGAAGATGTATAAGTACAGACGTCAGCACAAGATTATTGATTTGTATGTGAAATACAAAGAAAAGATGAAGCTGGCTACCTCTTATGGTAAAGACTTCTTCAAATTTGTATCATGTGATGGTAAAATACATACGCAATTTAATCAGATACTTGACACAGGTCGAGTGGCCAGTAAAAGGCCAAACATGCAGCAGATACCTGCTGATAATAAGTTCCGTAATTGCTTTTTGGCTCCTGATGGGTGGTGCTTTGTTAGTAGTGACTATTCTAGCCAAGAGCTAAATGTTATTGCATTTGGTAGCAAAGACCCAGTATGGATAAACGCTCTTGAACAAGGACAAGACTTGCACAGTGTATGTGCTGACCTTGTGTATGGACAAGAGTGGATAGATACAGCTGAAGGTGACTGTAATTACATGAAGAATAAGAGTAAGTGTAAGTGTCCCAAACATGGTAAGCTACGTACGAACGTTAAGACTATTAACTTTGGACTAGCTTACGGTATGGGCCCGCATAAGCTCGCTGATACTTTAGATATTAGCATCAAAGAGGCAGAGATATTGATTGAGAAATACTTTGAGGCGTTCCCAGCTATTGGTGGGTTCCTAGATAAACTAGGTAGCTTTGGTAAAAAGTATGGATACATCAAAACTTTTCCGCCTTACAACAGACGTCGTTGGTTCCCTGACTGGTCACCTAGAATGTACAAAGACAGAAGCGCAGCTTTTGAGCTTGGTAGTATTGAACGTGCTAGTAAGAACACGCCTATACAAGGTGCATCAGCTGATATGACTAAACTAGCTTTAGTATTAATAAGAGATTACATTAAAATAACTAATGCACCTGTGCAGGTAGTTATGACAGTGCATGATCAAATAGATACTATATGCACAAATAGTTATGCTGAAAAGTGGGTAGTTAAAATGACGGAATTAATGGAGCTTGCAGCGTTGCAAGTAGTAACTAACGGTCTGCTAAAAGCGGACACAAATATTAGTAAATCATGGGAAAAGTAAAAGCTTACAATGTAGGTAACTTAAAACGTTGTCATGCTATCCTTAAGCTTGTAGCTGAGGTAACAGAGACAAACCCGAAAGACATCAAGAGTCGCGTAAGATTACGCCAGCTTGTAGATGCTAGGCGTATGTTTTGTGTACTTGCACGTAAGACATTGCACATGCCTTTGAAAGACATAGGTAGATTTATCAAGAGAGACCATAGCTCTGTACTTCATTATTGGCATCAACATGATGGCTTATTGAAATCAGACGCAGTGTATGCACACTTCTTCAAGTTGTGTGACTACGCTGTAGAGCAAGGCCAGGTAGATATATCTATGGATTCAGGTGCTGATTTTATAGATGCGCTTGTAACGGAAAATAAATATTTAAAACTAGAGTTGGAGGAAGCTAAATCACAGCTGTCTGCAATTCACAATGTATTAGGACAATGAAACAAGAAAAACCCAAGTTTGATTACAGCCTATTCGCATGTTTTATAGGCTTTGTAAGTATTATTGTAACACTTATAATAATGCTAATTACTAACGGATTAAAAATTTAATTATGGAAATGAATGTAGAACTGGATAACGGGTGGCACGTTACTGTTGACTATGAATATAATGCGGCTGAAAAATCAGTGCATTATACTAGTAACGGAGACCCTGGACATCCTGGCAGCAGTGCTTATGCTAAAGTTTACAATGTGTGGGCCACTCTTACAGATAGGAGCGGCAAACTTGTACAAGTAGACGTGTTTAAGTTTTTGCTAGATACTGATTTAATAGATGAGGATGATTTAGAACAAGAAATACTTAATAAACATGACTATGAATGATAAATCAGTAGAGTCATACAAACAACTGTTTGATGACAATGTAATAAGTAAACGACAAGCTCAAGTACTCAAAGTTTTATCAGTAGATTTAAAACAAGCTACAAATAGAATGATAGCTAAGCATTTAGACTGGGATATAAACAGAGTTACAGGTAGAGTGTCTGAGCTTCGAGAGAAAGGTCTAGTAGAGCACGCAGGTGACTACTATGACCAAGCTACAGAAAGAACTGTTAACTTATGGAAATGCAAATAAATAGCTTAATTAAAACTAAAGATGCAGAACAAAAGAAGGCCCTTAATAGTTGGGCTCGTGCTAATTTTACTGGCAGTATTGTGGCAGGTACTGGTTTTGGTAAGTCTAGGTGTGGTGTCCTTGCAATAGGACGCAGTTTAGACGAGCACGACGGTAAAGGCAAGTGTTTAGTACTAGTGCCTACACAACAATTACAAGAACAGTTTAAGCAAGAGTTTATAAAATGGGGATACAAAGATATACTAGATAGTGTAGACATTATGTGCTACCAGTCTGCGTATAAACTAGAAAGTATGCATTACAACGTTGTTGTGTGTGATGAGATACATCTAGGCCTATCTCCTGAGTATCGTAAGTTCTTTGAAAACAATACTTGGAATAGAATATTGTGTATGACAGCTACACTGCCTGAAGATATGGAGTACTGTGACCTTTTACAAGAGATAGCTCCTACAATATACAGAATAACATTAGATGAGTGCGTTAACCTAGGGTTAGTGTCACCTTATGAAGTTTTATGTGTACCTGTAGAGCTTGACAGTGTAGAAAAGGCCGAGTATGACAAGGCTAATAAAACTTTTGTTTATGCAAAGTATCAGCTAGGACAGTTTGATGCATTTGAGAAAGCTAATTATATTATGGGTGCGGGTAAACACACAGCAACTGGGCAAGAGAAAGCCGCAGCTGTACAGTTTTACCGTGCAATCAGGGCTAGAAAAAATATAGTTGACCATGCGTCATCTAAGCTAGCCGTGCTGCAGCGCATAGTAATAAAAAATATTAGCGAGAAAATACTAGTTTTCGGAGGCTCTAACGAGTTTACTGATAAACTTGCAGAAGCTACAGAAACGTTTTCTACTGTATATCATAGTGGTAAAACTAAAAAGCAAAAAAAGCAGGCATTAGTAGATTTTAGATCAGGTGACAAGCCTGTGCTATGTTCAACTAAAGCGCTTAATCAAGGTTTTGATGTAGCTGATGCCACCATGGCTGTGATTTGTGGTCTTACCAGTAAAGGTTTGACTATGATACAGCGAGTTGGTAGAATTATTAGGTATCAGCCTAATAAACGAGGACAAATAATTTGTCTGTATGTAAAAGATAGCCAGGAAGAGAAGTGGCTAAAAAGTAGTGTTAAATCTTTAAAAAATGTAAAATGGATAGACAGTTGGAAAAAGCTATAAAGATTACAAAAGGCATGTCTAATGAGATGCTAATCGTAGCTATAAAAATGATAGATGATAAATATAAAGTACAAAATTATCACGATTACGTAAGACTTATATTTAAAGAGTTTAAGTGTAAGGTTTCTGTAGAGAAAGTTATGGACTGTTTTACATATTCTTGGGCAATAGAAGACTTTATACTAAATAGAAGTCAAAATGGATATTAATCTTAAACTTATAACAGAGCATGACTTGTCTCCTGATGAGTATACTTATTTGTACATAGTACATAAGGAGGCTTATAAATTGTTAGACAAGGTTAAGTTCAGTGACATACGTCAAGGATTAATAGATAAAGGATGGCTAGTAGAAGGTGAATTAGATTTAGTTAGTGGTAAGTTTGAAAGATTATTTGTAAGTGACATTGATGAAATGTTTGCAGAATTACTTTCTACTTATCCTAACCGAGTCAAAACATCTAGTGGTAATGTTCGTGTATTGAGCGGTAAAGACCCTGACGCTACTAGTAACAAGAAAGCAAAGCGTAGATATGAGAGGATTGTAAAAAACAAACCCCACATACATATAAAAGTAATGCAAGGTTTACGCAATCAGCTGAAAGTTACTGAGCTGCAGTATATGCAGAATATAGAAACGTGGTTAAATAACTATACTTGGGAAAAGTATGAAGACATAGATGAAGATGGAAAATCAGAAAGAAGAATCACCCGAAAACTTTGATGTATATAAATCAAGAGGTTTTCAAAAAATAGACAAAGCTGTTAATCAGTCTATAGCTGTTGTAAAACAAGCTAAGTTAGGACAGCGTAATGTACTAAAAACTGCATGGCCTAGAATGAATAGGAATTTACTTGGTGGTTTACAACAAGGTAAGATGTATGTCATAGCTGGTCGTCCTGGCGTTGGTAAGTCTGCTTTTAGTAATCAACTAGTTTTTGATGTTCTAGATACTAACACAGCTAGGGACATTATTGTATTATATTGGACGTTTGAGATGCCCGGTTACCAGCAGGTAATGCGTACCGCATCAAAAGATGTAAAGAAACAAATGGGAGAGCTACTGTCTGTAGATAATCCTTTGTCTGATATAGATTTTAAGACTTATGCTAGTAAAGTTCGTAAGTTTTCTAACTATAATATATACTTTAACAACGTGCCTAGAACTATGGAGTTTATTATGAACGCTAATGAAGATGTGTTTAATAGTAACCCTGGAGCTACAATTATAAATCTAATGGACCACTCTCGATTGATCAGAGGTTCAGAAGACTCTGAGTTGCAGAAGTTAAATACAGTCTCAAAAGGTTGTATGTGGATGCAGTCTAAGATGGGTACTATTAATATATTATTATCTCAACTTAACCGTAACATTGAGCAAGAGCACCGTGCTAAGAATCAGTACCAGCCTATGCTGTCTGACTTGTTTGGTGGTGACTCTATTGGTCAAGATGCGCATGTTGTAATGATGTTGCAACGCCCGCATGACCTGTATGGTATTACAGGAGACTACTGCGATGAAGATCCGGTTGGTTTGCTAGCATGTCATATGGAGAAGAATCGTGATGGTTTACTTGGTATGATACCATACGAAGCAGAGTTGAGTACATTTACAATAAAGGAAAGAAAATGATACAAAAAGTAACTCGCAAAACATTTACAATTAGAGAGTCAGGCCGGTCTACAGATTTTATATCACCTAGCTTTGGTCATGGATGTTTGTATGATTGCTCGTATTGTTATATGAAGCGTCACAAACCGGATGGATTATCTGTTGCTACAAATACAAATGATATACTTACAGAGATAAATAATCATGCGTTTTTTACACCAGTAGATAAACCTAACCAGACACACTCTAACTATACAACTTATGACATTAGTTGTAATGAGGATTTTGCATTGCATGCTAAGTACCACGAGTGGGAACGTATCTTTGAGTTTTTCAGAGATCATCCTATAGCTATGGGTAGCTTTGCTACAAAGTACGTAAATCCTAATCTTACTACGTTTGACCCTGAAGGTAAAGTACGTATAAGATTTAGTTTGATGCCTCAGCACATGGCGGACATACACGAACCAAACACATCTAAGATTATTGATAGGATAAAAGCTATCAATGCTTTTGTAGATGCAGGTTATGATGTACATATAAATTACAGTCCTGTAATTGTATACCCTGGCTGGCTAGAAGACTACGCTGATCTGTTTGATACAGTTAACACTTATGTAGACTATAAAGACATTGTATTATCTGAAGTTATATTTCTGACACATAACTTTAAAAAACACTTTGTTAATCTACAAAAGTATAGTAATACTGAGATAACACTTTGGCGCCCAGACATACAAGAGACTAAAACATCTCAGTATGGCGGAGAGAATATTAGATATAAAATATCTGATAAGAAGAAGTTTATAAAGCAGTTTAAGGAGCTGCACGAAAGTAAAATACCTTGGAATAAAATTAGATATATATTTTAACTATGGAACTACCAAAAAAAGTGGTAAAGGCGAGCCGTAAATCGCCTAAGAACATGATAATCTATGGTCCACCTAAGATAGGCAAGACTACAGTATTATCACAACTAAAAGATTGTTTAATTATTGACTTGGAGGATGGCTCTGATATGGTTGACGCCCTAAAAGTTAAAGTTAGCAGTTTAAAAGAACTTGGAGAGGTTGGTAAAGCAATCATCAAAGAGGGAAGGCCGTACAAGTACATTGCTATTGACACTATCTCAAAACTTGAGGAATGGTGTGAAGCTGATGCAAAAGTATTGTACATGCAAACTCCTATGGGTAAAAACTTTGAACAGAAGAACCCTGGTGCGTCAGTACTATCATTGCCTAACGGCGCTGGCTATTTATATTTACGTATAGCCTACAAAAAGTGGATAGATAGACTGAACAAACTAGCGGATCATGTGATTCTAGTTGGTCACCTAAAGGACAAGATGCTTGAGAAGAAAGGCAAAGAGGTTGCTGTAAAGGACCTTGACTTGACTGGTAAAATCAAGCAGATTACATGCGCTAATGCTGACGCTGTTGGTTATATCTACAGAGAAGATGACAAGACTATGGTCTCGTTTAATTCTATGGATGATATTACAGCTGGCTCACGTTGTAATCACTTAAAGGGAGAGACCATGCCCTTAGACTGGTCTAAAATATTTATTGATTAACCGCTTTAAAACAAAAATCATGATTGAAGCAAGAACAAATCCTGGCGAGGCCACGCAAACAAACCAAACACCATCAACTATTACTGTAACTATGATTCTAGAAGACCTAGACAACGGTATTGATCGTACAGGTATACAAGAAAAGTATAACCTGCAGAAATGGGAAGTGGGGCAAATGTTTCAACACCCATCGTTAAAAGGTAAGAAGGCTAAAAAGAAGCGTAAACTTTCTTTTAACTTTGTTGATGACACATTACCAAATCCTAATCAGACTAGTCTTGTAGACACTGCAGATGTACAAATTCCTGATATGGATGTACACACAGAAGCATCTATGATTGTAGAGGCTACACCTGAGTTACAGGATAATGATGAAGATGAATTTGAATTTTAATTATTAAAACTATTTATTTATGGCTATTAAAAGCAATGACAGTAATGTCGAAGTGACGGGCGGAGGTATAAAATTATACTCTGGCTTGTCTAACTTTAATGTAATCGCAGTTAACCCTACAATGGCTGAGCTGCACGAGTTAGGAATCATGGTAAAGCAAGATCCTAACTATTTTGTAGAATTTAGTGGAGAAGAATACTTTAAACTAACCTTCTGGGTTAAGAATGAGGACCTAACTACTAGATTTGATATACTAATGAACTCTAAGCAAAGAGTTTCTCAATCAGGTAAGCATCAATACATGAATAATGTAGGTCAGGCTACTTGGTCTGAAGGCGCTCCTGAGTACGATTGGTATAAAATGGAAGGTAATCACATTGCTGTAACCGGTGAGGAGACGTTGATTAACTTTACTAAAGCGTGGGCTAATGTTGCTAATGGTGATGAAGTTTACTTTGAGACTATAGACAAGATTGTACGCGGTGATGTTACTGAGTTAAAAGCCTTAGTTAAATTATTATCTGCTAATACAGTAAGACTATTGGTTGGTGTAAAAGATGGTAAATATCAATCTATTTATACTAAAGTATTTGGTCGTACATCTGGCAATAAGCGAGATGATCTATTCGTAAAGAAGTTAAATGATGACTATGGTGCGTTTAATGCTGAGTTTGACACTACACTAGCGTGGGGTGTATTCAGTCCTGAGCTTGCACATGTAACTCCAGACAAGGAAGATGCGACAGTATCAGAAGACGACGACTGGGTGTAAAGAACAGTTGGTCGTATTTTGGCCAAGTTAGTAATTAAAGAGGGCAGTGTAAAAGCTGCCCTTTTTTATTTAAATTAGCAGACTATGATTAAAAGTAGAAATAGTGAAGACCATCTCTCTGTAGAAATGATTCTTAGCAGGATACGAGAGATAGATATTTTTAGTTATTATTGTCCTAACTTTAAAGAGCTAGGAGTTAAATTTTGCAGTTCTATACGTGACGATAAGTCTCCTTCAGTATCTATTATTCAATGGAATGATACATTACTGTATAAAGACTTTGGTCATCCAGATCACACTTTTAACTGCTTTACTTATGTTAAAGTTGCATACAATTGTAATTTCTACGAAGCTCTAAAGATTATAGATAATGACTTTAGATTAAATCTTGCAAACAGAAAAGAGGAAATGATTTTTACTAGAGGAGTTATGGGAATGCGCAGTTCTATAAAAGAATATGTTAAGCCTCTCATACTAATAAAGAAGAAGTCTAGGCCTTGGAATGTTAAAGATGCAGATTTTTGGTCAAAGTATTTGATTAGTAAAAAAACTTTAGTTAAATTTGGCGTTTCCCCAATTTCACATTATTGGATAAACGACAACAGGGTAACCTGTACTTTATCATATTGTTATAAATTGGGATCTAAATATAAAATATATTCTCCCTATGACGAAAGAAAATGGTTTAGTAATACAACTAAAAAACATATACAAGGATACAATCAATTACCTGAAACTGCAGAACTCTGCGTTTTGGCTTCAAGTCTCAAAGACGTTATGTGCTTGTTCGAGATGGGTATCCCCGCAATCGCCTTGCAATCAGAAATGCAAATGCCCGAAGAAAAAACAATCAAAGAGCTCCAAGAAAGGTTCAAAAAAGTAGTAGTCTTTTATGACAATGACTTTAATAAACCTGATAATCCGGGGCAGTCAATGGCAATTAAAATATGTAAAAGATACAAATTACAAAATGTATCAATACCAGATTTTTACGAGCTTAAAGACTTATCAGATTATGTGGCGCATTTTAAATCATTTGAAGGGCTGAGAACATTAATATCGATACAAGTATGAATAGAGAAGTAGGAAACTTTAAATATAAAACTAATAAAGAAGTTAGACGTAAAGTAGATAAAATTTTACATGATACTGTAATTATGTTTGCCAACCTGGGCACTGGTACGCCGTTAGACGTAGGTAGTAAAACAGAAGCAAAAAGATTAGAAGTAGAAATGTTAGATAAAATTAAAGATATTGACGAAGACTTTTACCACGACAGGCTTAAAATACAACGCAGTGAAGAGAAGGACCAAACAAACCAAGAACAAGAAAGTTAGGAACGCCGTTTCTAAAGTATATAAAGGAATCAAGTTTAGATCTAAGCTTGAGTTATTTACGTACAAGAAATTAGAAGAGGCAGGAATAAAATCTTTATATGAAAAGAAGAAGTATGTTCTTATGGAAGGGTTCCGCTTTGAGCAAGAGAGTATCGAGCCTAGCAACAAAAGATCTACAAAAGGAGAGTACATAAATAACTCTGATAAAGTTAGAGATATTACGTACACTCCTGATTTTGTAGACCCCAATGGTAAATGGATTATAGAAGTCAAAGGTTTTGCTAACGACGTCTTTCCTTTAAAATGGAAATTATTTAAAAATCACTTACAACAGCAGGGAGATCCCCCTGTACTATACCTGCCTAAAAATCAAGGACAGGTTTTAAAAACTATAGAATTAATTAACCAATTAGGGAGCAAATAGCTCCCTTTTTTATTTTACAACTATGAGTATAAAAACAATTGACAAGCAGATCAAAGGATCTGAAGGCCTTGCTAAGAAGATTAACAAGGGCGCTGAAAAGATGGTGTTTGACATCTTACAGTCTACACAGTACTCTAC
>Ga0181402_1000852_pt1 | contig 11313 bp, 5 predicted proteins | sample 25SPOviralmetaG_FD_130131 | JGI IMG/M metagenome (GOLD analysis project Ga0181402, IMG submission 130131) | Marine viral communities from the oligotrophic San Pedro Time Series (SPOT) site, San Pedro Channel, CA, USA - 25 SPOT_SRF_2011-08-17 | ecosystem: Environmental > Aquatic > Marine > Strait...
CTTATTGTATAGACACAGGTAATTGTCAAGCTATAGAAGTTGATAAAAATATAAAACAAATAGGCAATATAGTAGATACAGGTAATTTTGATAACCCTCAAAGAGGTAGGGTTTATGATCCTGAGGGAATATCTCCTGCATTAAACACTTGTGGTGGTGGTGGTTTAGAACCAAAAATAATTGATGTTCATGGAACTATAACAGGAGCTATAGGTAGAGCAGGTAGTTCAAGTGAGTATCTTTCAAGTTGTAGTGCTGTAAGTTCTAATACTAAAAGAATAAGAAGGTTAACACCCTTAGAATGTTTTAGATTACAAGGTTTTCCTGATAAGTTTTATTACAAATGTAAAGAAGATGGTTTAAGCGACACTCAACTATATAAACAGGCAGGTAACAGTATGACTGTTGATGTAATGTATTATTTAATTAAAGAAATTTTAAAAAATGAAAAAAACATTTTTAATAACACCAATAGCTAAACCTAGAATGACAAGATCAGATAGGTGGAAAAAAAGGCCTTGCGTTATAAGATATTGGGATTATAAAACAAGGTTACAGGCACAATTAGATTTATATGGAATAGTAATAGAAGATGTTATTAAAGTTAAATTTGGTGTACCTATGCCTAAGTCTTGGAGCAAGAAGAAAAAGAAGGAGATGCAAGAAAAACCACATCAACAAAGGCCTGACGTAGATAACTTAGCAAAGGGATTAATGGATTCTTTATTTCAAGAAGATTCACACATACACACTTTACACGCAAAAAAAGTTTGGAGTGATGTTGGGTATATAGAATTTGATTATTAATCTATTATATTTTTACCTACAGTAAATTTTTCTCTTTGCTTGTAAACTATATTTTTTGCTTGTTTTTCTGATAAATTATATTTAACAGATAAATCAATAAAAGTGTTACCAACGTGTCCTTTATTTTCAATTAAGTATTTATCAAAATCTTTTATTATCATATAATTTCTTAAAACTTTAGGAGGTATAATCCCAGCTTCAGTAAAATGATATATAACATCTTTTAATAAAAAGCCATTACCAAATCTATTGGAAAGTTGATTATACATTATATCCCTAAACTCAAATACTACTTTTCGTTTATTTGCCATTTTTCTACTAATTCTTTCATATTACTCATAATTTTTCTAACACAACTGTGACAAGTTGTATTATGCTTTCCATAAGAAGTTTTAAATATATCATTATGATAACTTAATAACTTTAAAAGAGCTTCTTTTTTTAAAGCGTTTTTTCTAGTGCTGCCAGGTAAAATAATAACATCATTATATGTTTTAGATATTTCTAACTTTTCTAGTAATGTCAATTCTCTATCCATAATCCTTTAGGGCAATCTATATAAAACTCATCAACTCTTGCTTTTACATTTAAAAAACAACCACAAGCTCCACATTTTTCTAAAGGTTTTAACCCTAATGGTTTTTTGTATGACTTGCAAATGTTTTTTCTACACATAGACATTCTGTTATTAAATTTTTTATCACTAGCTTTTTTAACTCCATTACCAATAATTAAATCCCAAAATAATATACATAATGTTTTCATAAACAAATATAGTGTTTTTAATTAAATAAATTTGCATTAGCTTCAGAAACGCTAACATTGTGTTGAGCATCTGTTATAATAGATTCTGATATTCTAACTTGTTTACTATTAATCCCTGTAACTATTGTTTCTGCTAAACTCATTAAATCTTGACTACTACTTGCGTTTGCTAAAGCATTAGATGTTCCTGGTGTCACCCCTCCTGTAGCAAAAGATTTACCTCCACCTGCTACATTCATATCACTAAGTTGTCCATGAAACATAGCTGTGCTTTTTTTGTTTATAACAGCTTCACCGCCTTCTAATTCAACTACCCTACCTCCTGCATTAAACTTAACACCTCCTTGTGCGTGGCTAGGTCCATAAACCATACCACCTTGTGCAAATTGAGGTATCAAACCACCTTTAGCTCCTGTAAATTTTTGAGCAGATATAAGCCCTATTTGAGCTGCCATTAAACCTAGAATAACAGGATTATTTACTAAAGCAGCAAAGAAATTCATTTCTGCAAAATTTCTTGCTAATGCAACTGCGGTGTTCATAATTACACTTGCTATATCATTCATTTTTTTTCTATTAAAAGCTTGTCTATCTACATTTCTTTGTTCGTTTTCTCTTTGTTTTTCTGCCCCTTGAGTTAATAATTCATATTTTTTTCTAATAGCTTCTTGATCAGCTCCTGATTGTTCTGCAACCTCTAGCTCCCTTTCCATTCTTCTATCTTGATCTTCTAAAATTTTGTCATATCTATCATCAATAGATTGTCTTTCTCTTTCTTCTACATTTTGCAAAAAGGTATCAAACATACTAAACACTTGAGTATATAAACCTGCATACATTTGAATTTCATTTGCTAACAAATCACCTTTTGTAGTTTGAAAATTTTGTTCAGATGCCATCAAATCACTTTTAGTTTGATTATCAATATGTTGTATAGCATCATTAGTATTTTGTACTATAACTTCTGTGTCTGCATAAGTACCTTCTGTTTGACGGTGAACATTTCTAGCATAATCTAATTGTCTATCAAAATCTGCAACCATAACAGCAGAACCATTTTTCATAACAACTTCACCATTAACAATTAGCTCTTTTTGCATATCTTCTAAAGTGTTAAAAAAAGTTGAATACTGTTCAGGATTCATTGTGTTTGCTAAATCACTTCCTAAAACTGATAATTCTTGCTCATACCTTAATCCTTTTACTAATTCTGCATTTTGATTTATAAGCTTAACTTCAGTATCATAAAAATCTTCCGCTTCTTTTTTAAACAATCCATAGTTACCTGAAAAATAATCAACACTAGTTAACCTTAAAGCATTTGATTGAGATATAAGTTTTTGTTCTAATCTTAAAGACTGCTCTAAAGCTTGTTGTTTTATTTTAGCTATATCTGATTGATGTTGAAATTCTAGCAATCTTAAAAAATGTTTATTGTTTTTACCTTTAGTTTGCTCCTCTTTTATCATTTCATCTAAAACTTCTGACAATACATATTTTTCTCCTGTTATAGAATCAATAACTTCTTTTTGTCCTTTTTCTAATTCTTTTAAAACATCAAAACTTAAATTTTTTAATACATCAAAGTTCTTTTTGTTTGCTTTTAAAAATTTACCTGCCTCTTTCCCACTTACCATTCTATCTTGTATTCTTTTTATTTCTTCAGCGTTTGTTTCAGTTAACTCTAATTCTTTTGAAAGCTCCTCTCTTTTAACTTTTAGCGTAGCATCAGCTTGTGATAACTGTCTAGACATCTCATCTTCAAACATTTTTGCCTGTAACTGATTTAGTTGTTTATAATAATCTTTAGTTTTATTTAATCTTAATTTAAAACTATCATCTTCTATTTTTTGTGTCTTTTTAGTGCTTTTCGTTATATTGGCTATAAGGTTAGATAAATGCCTTTCTAGTTCTTCTCTTTCAATTAATATAGTTCTGTCTATTGTTATAGGGTTTCCCTCCATATCAGTTCTAGCTTTATCAAATTCTTTTATAAAAAGATCTATACCCTCCCCCCTATCACTTAAAGCTGCTTTAAATTGTTTAGCTGCAGTTTCGCCTTCAGTAGCCTCTATATTATAATACTCCTCTAATAAAGTTGCGTTTCTTATAAACTCTTCTGTTCTTGCAATTTCTTGTTCTTGAGCTGCAGTATCTTCCATATCTCTAAATACTTCTAAGTCCTCCATATACTTAGCTCTAACATCTTGCCTTACTTTAGTAGTATCTTTTTCATTACCATCTCCAATAACAGCCGATAATTCTTTTTGTAAAGCAGTTAATTCTCTTTTTAGCTCACTTAATGCTGGTGGCAAACCTTCCCAAGGAGCTACAGCGTCTAAACCTAACCCCTCTATCATTTTTATTTGAGGAATTAATTTTTCTACTATTAAATCACTTTGGTTAAGTCTATCAAGATCAAAAGCTCCAATAAAAATACTTTTAATCTCCTCACTATTCATGTTAACTTGTTCTTTGGTTTTAACAAACAATCCTTCTAAAACACCACCTGGCCCTATTATCTCATTAAAACGCTCTTGTAAATCTTCAGTATCTACTGTATCTTCAAAAGGTTCCATCATTTCAAAACCTGAATAAAAATTACCACCAGCATCTCTACCACTCTGTCCTTTTGTTTCTATCAAATTTAACCTTCGGATAAAAGATTCATATTTCTCAAAAATATCATCCATTGTAGCATCTTCAGGTATTTCTATAATATCTCCTAATAAAATTCTAACCTCATCAGTAGCAGGTAAATCTCTAAGTGCTGCAAAAGTTTCAACTATAAACTTTTGCGTAGAGTTTCTCATAGCATCATAATTTTCTGTAACTAAAGTTAATTGTTCTAGTTGAACAGATTTTAATTCACCTGTTTGTTTGTTTATTTCTCCTGCTAATTTAGCATCTAGTGCTAAAATTTCTTCTTTTTTTAATATCTCTAAATCCAAGTCTTTAAAGTATTGTGCGTATCTTAAACTTAAGTCTTTAACAGCAGTTCTATATTCATGTGTTCCTTCTGTAAGCTCTCCTAGTGTTTCTTTTGCTTTTGTGAAAGATTGACTTAACCTTTGTTGTTTAAATGTGCTATCTTCTATATCATTACCCATATCTGTAAAAGCTCCTGCTAACATAATAACAGCACTAACAGCAAACATTATTGGACTAGCTTTTAAAACAAGATTAAAGGCTCTCATCCATCCTGTAACAGCAACTGTTTTACCACCTAAAAGAGTCATACTACTAGCAGCTGTTTTTAATCCTACTATTTTTCTACCTAAAGCAAAACTTGAAGCATTTGTTGCTGCAGTAAAAATCGCTTGAACAGTAGCAATACCTCTATAAGCAATGGTTGTTAAAAGAATTATAGCTCTAGTTGCAGCCATTTTTGTTGTTAGAAAAATTAAAGCTCCTGCAAGTAACGTAACTCCTTGTCTAAATCTTTTTAAAGCTGTTTCACTTTCTGCAAAAGACTGTAAAAATCCTGTAAGTGTACCTATAATAGTACGAAAAGTAATATCAAATGTGTCAGTTAAAGCTATACCTAAACCTTCTGATGCAGATTGTAATAAAACCATATCACCTTCAAGAGTATCTAGCCTTATTGCAGCCATTTCTTTAGCAGCCCCATCCGCCATAGCTAAATCAAAAGCCATTTTTTCTAAACCATCAGCACTATTTATTAATTGAAGAAAGGCAGGAGTTGCTCTTTTATTTAACAGTTCTGCCGCTTGTGTAGCTCCAAATCCCTGTTCTTTTAATTCTTGTAGCTTAACAACTAAATCTTCTAAACTATTAACAGGACCTCCTAAATATCTAGATAATTTAGAACTAGAATTACCTAAATCTAAAAATATATTTTTTAAAGCGTTACCTGCTATTGATCCTGATAAACCTGCGTCTGCAAGTTTCATCATCATAGCAGTTGTTTCTTCTACTGTAAAACCAACATTTCTAGCAATAGGGGCAACAAATTTCATTGATTCAGAAAACCTTTCTAGATTCAAGGCAGAACCTGTAAATGACGCAGCCATAGTATCTACAATTCTTTGAGTTTGACTAGCTTCGTAACCAAAAGCTCTTAAAACAGAACCTGCAGTTGCTGCAGCACTTCCCAAGTCCTCACCTGTCGCTGCTGCTAAATCTATAGTTGCTCTTTGAGCAGCTTGTATTTCTTCGGTAGTAAAACCTAATCTTGCATACTCTTCTTGTAAAGCTGCTACTTGAGCAGCACTAAAAACTGTTGTTCTACCTAATTCTAAAGCACTTTCATTTAATTCTTTAAATTGTTTATCAGTTGCTCCTGATATTGCTTTTACAGCAGCCATTCTAGATTCAAATTCTTTAAAAACATTAATCATTCCCCTAATACCTCCTGCAATAGCTCTAACAGTAAAAGCTGCGGCTATAGCAACAGCAGCCGACTTAAAAACATTAGTCATATTTCTACCTGCTCCTGACACTTGATTTGTTGCATTTACAACTCCTCTTGCTTTATTTTTAGTAGTTTCTAAACTAGTATTTAATTTGTCAACACTTTTCTTTTTATCCTCTAAACCCTTTTTAGTGGTTTTTGTATTTTTTTCCATGGCTTTTAACTCCTTAGTAGTCTGTTTAAAAAGTTTATTTAATCTTTCTAATTCTTTTAAATCTGCCTGAAATGTATATAAGGTTTTAGCCATATTAATAAATTTTTATTCTTGTATATATATTTTTTTTCTTTTACCATCTCTATCATCTACATAGTAAATATCATTAGTTACAGTTAAAGAGCCATCTGATGTTGTAAAGTCAGCACAAATAGCTCCACCATTCACAACAACTTCACCCTCTTCATTAATCACTAAAGCATTTTTTCTAACAACTTGTCCACTTGATGTCACATAACCTGCTCCTATTTGAAAAGAATCTGTATGATTAGGTATATTTAATCTGCCTATAACAGTTTGTTTATTACGAGCCTCCACAGCGTGTCCTATGGCAATACCACTACCCATTGATTTATTTTGAGTTTGATTAGATGCAACTAAACCTCCTTTTTTTGTTTTCTTAAAAGATTGTTTTTTTACTTTTTTATTTTTTGTAGGTTTTACAGGGTCTTTAGGCTTAACATTATAAGATTGAGATTTATAAGAAAAATCTTCTTGCTTTATATTTCTTTTTAAATCATAACCAAGTAGCTCAACCTTTGTTAATTCATCTTTTCCTGGCTTGTAATCAATTATTTTGTTTACAGTATAGTAATGAGCCATATTTCCAAAACGGATTAATATAATGTCTCTATAATCAAATTTATTAATATCAGTTGCATTTAAAGCGATATTGCAAGTTCTTAAAGTACCTTTAAGGTTAACTCTATCATAATGTCTAGCCCAATACTTAGTGTACAAACCTGGGGTTGAGTAAGAAGTTCCACCATTAACTCCTGTGACAAGAGTGTCCTCCCAAGCTAAAGAATGATAATCCTGTCCTTCTTTTGCCATATAATTAACAGTACCTGATAAAGAGGGGTTACCATTCATATCAGTAACTAAACCAGCATTATTAGAAGTCCAAGAAAGATTTTGACTACCACCCATTGGTTTTTGTCCAAAATAAGATAGTATTCTAGTCTTAAATTTACCTATTGTATTATCAACAGGCCTTGAGTTAGTTGTTAAATAATCAAATAAGGGGGTAGGATCTTCCCATTCATCATAATCATCTTCTATTCCCATATCTCCCCATATAACAGGCATATCAGGGTTACCTGTTCCGAAATAACTATTACAAGGGTATGTACCATCACCACCCATTAACTCGTCAGCTTCATTTATAGGGTGACTTTTAAACTGTATTGTGCTAGAGAAAATTTTAGTACCTAAATCTTTAGAATCAGTTTTATTATATAGCTGATCATTAGATAAACCTAAAGACCACAAAGGGTCATTTGTTTCTTCATAACTTTCAATTATAGAGTCTGAGCTATCTGAATCATATCTAAATGTTACATTTTTTGCCAATTCATCAACAATATATTTGTCACTCCAAGAGGACATATCAACCTTTTGTGTCCAATCATGTATTTTACCTGAACCATAAAAGTCATTATAAGGTTCAACATAAACTTCTTTTTTAACTGAATCTGCAGTCCAATGAAGATTAAACATTTCTGTTAACCCTTTAATTAAATCCATCTGTGACATACTACATCCTAAAACTTTTGACAAATCTACATCAGATTCAGGGGCAGCTGTAGTTGACATAGGATAAGCGTGAAACTCTTGATTTTGTCCAAATAAATACCAATCATTAGCATTATTGTCATTTTTTGAATATATACCTGGCATAACTTGATCAAAAGCATTTAGATATATTTCCATAGAAATCATTACAGGAACATAGTTTCCGTTTGAGCTATCATAAGCATTTTGATTGCTACCTTCATCTTTCCAATAAACCTTTCTACTAACAACACCACTTTCTGTTATACTACCTGTATCTCCTGATTGTATTTGCTCTCCATTAACAACAGGAGATGTCCAACCATTTTCATAATACTGATTTGCGTTATTAGGAGTTGGGTTTGCAAAAACTGTACCACCTGACTCAACTTGTTTTATTATGTCACCATTTAAATGAAATTGTACTACTGTATGTCCTTTTTCACCTTGATAATCTGAAAAACTACAATCTCTTGGTATAATCTCAGCATAATATGTTATGTGATACCAACCTGAAAATGGAGCTACAAAACCCCAACCTGTATTATTAAGATAGCCCATACTACCACCATAACCATTAACATTCTCATTTTGTTGTGTCACTCCATTAGAACATCCTAAACTAAGACTATTAGCTCCACTTATATCTGCTTGATACCAATTATTACCAGGATCTTGTTCCTCTATTAAATAAGGAAAACTAGCATTACTGTCTCCTCCATCCATACCTGTATTTCCAATAGCAGCTTGAAAAACTAGTCTTTCTGACCTTCCTGCTACTACAGTATTTTCACCATCTGCCCCTAAAGTTCCTTCAGAATTATCATAATCATCTCCTGATGTGTATGGAATAAATAACCTTCTAAATGTGTTTTCATTACCTATCCAAGAGTTGTCAGCACTTAATTCAGGAAACTCAAATCCATCTATAGGATTTCCGTTTAAATCAAGCTCTGCATTGTTTTTAGTGCTATTCATAAAATAGCTTTTAATAGTATAACCTATTTCGTGAAAAATTTGATCAACTAAATACTTAACCCATACTCCAGGATGAACAGATTGGGGTAGTATAGAGTTACCATCAGAAGCCCATGTTCCATAATTTATAACAGGATATAAGTATGGTGTCCCTACTCCTGTTAGGTTACCTTCAACATTTACATCACTATAATAAGCACTTGTGCTATAATTAGTAAAATCGTTTATATCTTGATGCAAACCTCTGTGCATATTAAATGCGTTTTTATCATGATGAGGTAATGCTAAATCACATAATTTTTTATTACCGACTAATGATGCCCATGTTACAGGATCCTCTATAATGTGACATTTGTATTTACCGCCATTATCAGAATCATACCCCTCTATTCTAGCAAATCCTTTAAAAACCTCTACTCCACCACAAGAAATTCTAGCGTGTCTCCATTTAACTCTTTCACCATCTCTTTTTCTACCTGGGCCTGATAAAACTCCTATTATTCTTTCATTGTGTGAACTTGCAGGTAGTTCAAATGTTTTAGAATAACCAGCACTTCTTTTTGAAACGTCTCTAACATCACTCACAGAGTATGTTAAAGCTACAGGCACATTTTCAGTATTTAAAACTTCAAGAGGCTCCCAATCTATTCTAGTACCTGTTAGTATTTCTGATTCAATATCAATAACTTGTTCTTGTGTTTCTGTTATTTCTGTTTGCCCTACAACAACTTCAACTTGTTCTGTTATTTCTTCATTTACTATAGAAGCATCCCAAGTTGATTTATGAATTTCTATATTAACAAATTCAACATGATGAGGTAATGTAGGGTCTATTGGTACAACTTTTAAAACTTCCCAATAAGAAGCCTGATAATTATAAAACTCATCACCTTCTTGTCCTAAACTATTTATATTAACAGAATTTTTAACATTTAAATATGTATCTGAAAACTCTTCTCCTGTTGGCCTTATGTAAGCATCTACAGTTAATAAATCAATCCAACAATGTCTATTTTGTATTTTATTTTCATAACCTTGGTTTTCTCCATTTTTAAAAGGGCTATATATTTTAGGGCAACAAACTGTATGTGGTCCAATAGTGCTTAATGTTTTCATTGTGTAAGGGTATGTGTACCCATAAGCTGATTGTGTCCAAACATTAGTATAACCACATTGTTCTCCTGAAATAGGGTCTATAGCATTTGATATATTAGATATAAAATCTTTTTGCCATTGATTGTGAACATCTGTTAAGACTTCAACTCTACAGTTTTCTATACTAAGTATTCTACATTTTAACGTGTAACCTCCAAGTTTAGCCCAATCACCTAATTCTGAACCAAATTCAATAGATTTATCACAAAGTTTAAATCCTAAAACATTTCCTTTGTTATATGTTGGTAATGTTTTCCATGGGGTTTTGCCCACAGAATTATAACTATATTCAGGGTTAGCCCAATCAGGAACATCATTATCCCACCAAGTAAAAGGTGAATTTGGAAAAACCTCACCTGCTTGTTCTGATTGCCAATTATTTTGTATATTTTGATTCATAGGATTACTACCCCCATAAGAACCTAGCCAATAATCATTAAATTGACTCATTATAGCAGAACCAACAATATGACTATCAGTTGCTGTTTCTTGTAAATTTAAAGGCACATTAAAGCCATAATTACCGTACTGAGGAACTCCCATCCAATTATAACCCACAATTTCACCACCTGGCCTTTCATACCTTAAATGATTTGACCCTGAGCCTACTCCTGAAGTATTTACAGTTCTAGTGTAATTCCAATCACCAGAGTGCATATATGGAGATAAATAACATTTATATGTACTAAAAAACCCTTGAACACTAATAGGTACTCCTGTAGGCCAAAATTCAGCCATTTCAGATTCTACAAATTCGTATGCAGAATACCAAGCTAACATATCCCATCCTTGTGGGCTATCAACTTGAGTAGTTCCTAAAACAGATATATCATTAATAGTATTAAAACTTTGCCCTCCTAAATCTGCGTTTCCTTGTATAGAAATACACATATTAATAAAGCCCAATATACCCATACTATGCCCTCTAACATATAGACTATCATTGTAGCCTTCAAAAACATCAAATATAAGAACTCCTTGATATGGAGAGTTTTCTGTTGGATATAAATAAAGAGTTTTTCCTTGAACACTATCGTCTCCTCTAAATTGTTGAGGTATATCTCCATTGTCTAATCTATGAACATAAGCTTCTTGACTTTCTACAGTTCCATAAGTATATCCATGATAATTATGATTAAACTTTGCTATACTATACTCATCAACAGGAGTACCTTGACCATTCCAAGCTATCCCAATCCAACTACCATTACTTGGATATAATTGTCCTTCTTCATTTACAAAATAATTATCCCAACTTTCCCAACCATCATCACTTGTGCCTGGTATTTGATCAGCTCCCCATAAAATATCAAAAATTGAAATAGATCCCCAAGTGTCAGCTCCTATACCCCTATTAATCATATCTGACTGATACCCATTATCCCAAGCACTTGAAGATAAACCA
>Ga0181402_1000860_pt1 | contig 11245 bp, 9 predicted proteins | sample 25SPOviralmetaG_FD_130131 | JGI IMG/M metagenome (GOLD analysis project Ga0181402, IMG submission 130131) | Marine viral communities from the oligotrophic San Pedro Time Series (SPOT) site, San Pedro Channel, CA, USA - 25 SPOT_SRF_2011-08-17 | ecosystem: Environmental > Aquatic > Marine > Strait...
GTGGAGCAGACAACAAGTTGTTCTCCGGTTCATACGCTAAGTGGGATAATAACATCATTGCTAATCACAATGTTCTCATCGACACCGCACGTGGACGTCAAGGTTCTCCTTTACTTCCTACCTTCTACAATTTTGACACTGTGACTCAGTCCGGTTCGACTCTTGTAATTGGTGGATCTGATGGAGATTACACCGCAAACTTCCGCGGCGTATCTATCCGTATTCCTGGTGGCGGAGGAGATCTCCTCGGTGCCGATTCAGCTGACAGCTATGTTTTAGCTATCGATACCGCTGGTGCATACAAGTTGTTCGAATACTCAGTAGGAGCAACCACAACCGACAGTCAAATTACTTTGACCGAAAAAACCGACACCTTAGTAGCTACTAAGACTGACGATGTTTTCGCAGCCGGTTCGTTGTTCGTTCAAGCAAATGCTATCGGTACTCCTATCGGTTACGCATTGGCTATGGGTAAAGACGCAATGTACTTCGCAAAAGGAAAAATCTACGGTGAGCAAATCTTCCATTACGACGATTTCGCAAACAGTGGAAACGAAGCACACTTGTCAGCTGTTGGTGTTCAATCCGTTTACGGAATGGGCGCACGCAAAGACACTCGTGGACGTGTTCCCTCTGTTCAACTTATCGAAGTTGTTCGTCAAGTTCCCGGTCTTTCTTTGACCCAGGCGTAAGCCTAAACCTAATGGTTAGGAATTTTCCCACCCATTGACCCTCGGCCTCTCTCCTGCGACTCGCGGGGGAGAGGCTTTTTTACATATATCATGAAAATAATAATAATCGGAAAAAGTAACCAAATGGGTGCAACACCCAATATCAGACTAAAAGGCATGTCCCAAATGAGATATAATTTCTTATGGGATCCGGAGATTAGGCATTTCGCTTATGAACCGAAGAACCAAAAGGAAGTGGATGATATCTTCCGGACTCAGGGCAGAATCTACCGGACGATGTACTTTTCCGTTTATATGGATGAGCCGAAGCCGAAGCCTGAGCCCGAGGTAGTAATCTCTGCGGGTGCAAAAGACAGGCCAACGGTCAAAGGTAAAAAGCAGGCTAAAAAGCAACCGGTAGCAGAACCGGTTAGTAGCGAATAACATGGCTTTATGGCCGCGATTACATACTTATCCCTCAAGGATCAGCTTTCGAGTATGCTCGGAGCAGATGCAGTTGCCGATCTCCCTCAAATTGATCAGGACAGAATTGGAATCTATATAAATCAGGCATATCGGGAGTGTTACACCCCGATCGATGGTAAGCGTCCAATGTGGGCAGAAAAGAAGTTCAACCTTAGTTTTGCCGCTGATCAGGCCGGTGCCGATCTGACTCATCAGATTACATCAGTTGATAAAATCCCGGTACTTGTAGGCGAAGGACCGCTTTCTCCGATGACCGGGCCGGAAGCTGAGATTAGAGCCCGTTCGCTTTTCTCCTGGGACTTTCGATCTCCATCCGGAAGGGGCTTAAACTTTCCCCATTACAAAGATAATGAACCGGAAAAGGGTAGGCCAATATGGTACTACATTGATAACCGCGACCATGGAACGGATCTAAAAGTCGTAAATCGATTCTATCTCTACCCGGTTCCTGAACAGGCATACGAAGTTGAATTGTACGCCAACATCGTTCCGTCCGACCTAAGCCTTGATACCGATGAACCAAGAATTCCAGCCGATTTGGTTTGGGATATTCTTTATCCGATTGCACAGGGTAAGCTACTTGCTGACCCAAGGTACAACGGGGATAATAAGGAGTTCATTGCCCGCATGTCGGATGAAGCAAGAAAAAGACTCAGGACTTTGGTATCACCTCAAAAGCATAAAGGCTCGCTAAGATTAGGTAAACGAGTCGGTTGGTAATGGCTCAGGATCTGACAATTCGGCTGCTCGGTAGACCGAAAGTTACCAAAGACAGTCAGTTAGGTTTCCAGAGACTTGCACGGAAGTATGTAGTCCAAGGTCCGAGAGCGAGCAAGGCGGGGATTGAAGACCCTAACAACCCGCTTTTTCTTGAGGTCGGGACTGCTGATGAGGAGTTCACCGATCACTACCTAGTTAATCAACAAATCGATCCTTCAAGCTCGATGGATCGGGCAGCACTTACCCGTGATTTCGTACAAATTCGTGACACTTTTAATGCGGAAAGTGTGAGTGAGAGCGGTGACCTTAAAAAGCTACAGAGAAAATACACTGTATTAAGAAGTCAGCATGAGAAGGGCTATAGCGCTCTATCCTGGGCCGAGCACCCTCATAATTCGAACATCCCCGCCAATGATCCATGGGATTATTTACCGGAAGTAATTAAGGGAAGCGAGCCAGGTGTGCTCAGTTATGATGTATTTGGAAATGTGAGCAACACCCCTGCCGGGTTAAAGCAGCCAATGGTCGCACTCAACGGTGTGTCTATTGCCGGTTCAGTAAGCATACATAGCGAACCGCATGTACCACTCGCTGACGCTCTGAGCCACGCTCGGGCATCGAGCGACCTAACTTCAAGTTGGGTTCGGGCAACCGCAACTGTGGACACTTCGAATCCGGGAGTTGATATATGGAGCGTCTCATGGGTTGCCCCCGTAACTGATTACTGGACAAGTCAGGAAGGTAAAAAATCCAACCCCGGTTCCTCCGCTCCGCCATCCATTTTTGATTTTGATGAAAACGGGGTAAAAGTTCTCCGATTAGGTAAGTCAGCTAAAGGTGGAACAAGTCAGGTTGTTTATAAATCGTACATATCTTTTGTTGTCGGTGAAGATCCGGGTGTAGAACTATCATCATTTTTTAACGGAAGTGGTGCAACGCTCGGTCCCGCGGTATCCATGGATTTCCATTTTGTTGGTGTCGATGGCAATCATCGAATTGCTAGCTTCCGACAGGCACTGCCAAATACATGGAAAACAATTGATACTACGGACGGGTTAAAATTTCCATCTTCGGGGACCGGCATAGAAGAGGGGAACCCCAAACCTGACGGTAGCGGGAATTATTCTTTAGCTGACGAAATCGCGGACGGGGCGGGTATAAAAATCGCTGAGGGTACTGCAAAATCTTACATCTTTAATTACACTCACCAAAAGGACGAGCCTTATCCGATGTACCAAGGTCAGCCAATTATGAAAACTGGTGGGCGAATGGATTGGACGCACTATTACGACAATTCAAGTAACTATTCATCAACTGGTGGTTCATCCATCGCACCGATATTTTCCCACGGAAACATAAGAATTTGGAAGATTAAAACAGTCTTCATATCATGAGCGATTTCTCATCCGATTTAAATACTGAAAAACTAGAGGAACTTCAGGCTGCGATTGACCGTCTTGAAGCGGTGGTGGCTGATAATCGCGGAGATATTGATCGTCTTGAAACGATTGAATTTTTTGACTCGCAACAAGAGGTCAGGCAAGTAATCGTACACTGGCTTGAGGATGTGGAGCCTGAAGATGTTGAAACAAAAGAGGACGCAAAAGAAAAATTTATCGAGTTTTCTGAAGAACGAAGAGGGGACGATAAGAAGAAGCAAGTTGGTCACGGTGATATACTGGTTATCGGCGGAGATTGTCCATGGTATGCACTGTGTGCAAAAGTAGATGTCGGTCTTGGTGGCGGGGATGCGGGATTCCAGGATGAAGATCCGATGGATGTTGCTGGGACTGAGGAGGAGAACAATAAAGCATTCAAAGAATTCATTGTATGGAATAGTTGCCCCGGCAAAGATGGCGAAGATGGTGCAGATGGAGAGGACGGGGAAGATCCCTGTGAAGGTCAAACCGGAGGTTCTGCGGCAATTGCCGGCGGGCTTACGATCACTAGTGGTGACCCGTCTAGCGACAGTCTGACTGTTGTTGAGTCTGAAGTCCCAAATCCTCAAACTAAAGTAACTACTATTATAGATAAACTCCAAGAATTAGCATTAACTGCGGAAGAAAAAGACAATACTGAAGAGGTAACTTTTTTAGCCTTAAAAGAAGCTTTCGGAGCTGGGAGTAGCAGTAGCTCGGGCTGTCCGGACTCCACATGTAAAGGTATATATTTTGATATTGTCTCCATATCTTCAGGGAAAACAAATATCTCTTTAGGTGCTGTAATTGATTGGGAAAAAAAAGAAGCTGATCCATATAAGCTGGTAGATAAAAAACTTAATATTACTGAGACTCAGAAAACCCTAACTATTACAAATTCTACCCTAAGTTCCGATATTTGCGGCGGTTTAACAGTTGCTGGGGGTACTTCTTCAAATACGAATTTTTCCAGTACATCAGTCACAGCTACTACTGCCAATGCCCCATTTACAATTGATATCTTAGGCAAGCCCACTCTTGTCAGTACGGGAACCGTCAGCTTAAGTTCTTCGGTCTCCATTTTTGGCGGTTTTAAGGCAGATGATTACCCGATAGCCGGAAATTCAAAAGCGTTTCTACCTGTGCTTGATGGGTGCCCGGAATCCGGCAATGTCTCAATCTTTAACTCATTCTGGACAGGTATGGGAGATACTACGGTCATTTCCGAATGCGGATCGGGAGATGACCCAAATACACAAACACTGGAGGTTCAGCTCTATCCCAAATATAAAAACCTTGAGTACGAATGCGGTATGCTTGTCGGGAAAGGGGAGGAGCAAGAATCAATGGGAGAGGGGGTTACACCGGTAACTTTTGAATTTGATATGCCGTGTACCAGTTGTGACGGGAGTAATGAAACAAAAACTATTACCCAACATAAAGTATCCATCTCAACTGTTGAGGAATCTGGCAGTGAGCCTAAAAAGTACACATTCCAACCGCTTACAAGGGATGTGGGTTTTGAATTAGATCCTTGCGGCTCTGTCGTCTCCATATCAACCGGAGAGTGGAATGCCGGTAGCGTTAGTGCCACTGAAATTGAAATTTCTGCCGGAGAGGCTCAAGACTGTAGCGGCGAGACACGAATAACAACACCTCAGTACAGAACTCGGGTAGTTTCCGGAACAGGTGCCAATGCGGGGAAGAACTACTTGCAAGACCAGGAGTTTATAATTCCCGCAATCGGGGGGAATTTAACCCCTGCCATTGTCTTAGACGGATGTGGGAAGTTTTTGCGGAAAGAAGATGGAACAATGTGGAGCAATATTGGTACTCCTATTGAAATACCTGCGGGTACGGGTACGGATGTACCAAGCGAATTTGAACAGAAAACTGTACAGATTTGCGAAGGGTCACAGCAAAAAACTTTAACTATTTGGAGAGCTAAAATAACGTAATGAGCACCATTCGATTTCTTGGGTGTTGCGACGAATGCCCACCGGTATCTCAGGCTATATGTGATGACTCATGCGATACAACTTTTGAAATAGAAGTCACATGGACCACTGATTTTGAAGATTTAGATGTGGGGATTAAATATGATGGAAGTACAGCAGGGTATGAGTGTGATAACGGTCAGAACCCGTTGTTTTCATCAGGAGATGTTCGAGGAACGGGGGGTACTGAAATATTTCACGTGCTTCACGGCGGCGGGGCTAAGGATATAGAAATATTCTGTCACTGGTATGACGGAAATGCAAAAGGTGGCGGTACGGGGAATGTAAATCTCGGAAATAGCCCTATACAAATTAAGGTCACCAATGGTACTACAGTTAGAACTAAAACCGTTCAAACCATGTTACAGTACGATTCGTGCTCTTGCCATCTCGCCACCAATCAGTTGGCAAGAGTTTGGATTAGAGACAGTGGATTCTGGACAATAGTAAATCCGTAAATTTTTATGCAAGAAGAACAGAAACCGGAGAGCAAAGGTCTTGGCGATACCGTTAAGAAAATTACTAATGCCATGGGAATAAAGCAGTGCCTTCCATGCAAGCGTAGACAGGAAGCACTCAATCGATTGTTCCCCTACCGAAATAAGCGTAAAGTTAAGGAATGAGGTTTTTTCGAGTACCCGCTTTTACCGGCATTGAGACGCACCGCGATGACGCAGACCGTGGGTCGCTCTGCGTCGTGGAAGGTTGTATGCCCCACAGCCCGGGAGGATTACGATCCGCCCCAGTTTGGCAGAAAGTAACCGATGTCGATCTGTTTTCCGATAACACATATAATAAAGTTACGGGATGTGATGATGGAAAAGGAAATTCTGCTGTCTTTGTTAGCCGGGAATCTGAAGTACATGACCTAGCTATATTCTCAACAGAAAATACTGATATGGTGTCTCTCGGAAACTGCTACGATGTAGTTAATCCCGTATCCATATATAATTCAGCCGAGGCGGCGATTACACCAATTGGCAACAGGCTCTATGCGATGGGTGATGGAAGTGCGGAAGCTGCGTACATTGGAAAAGGTCCGCCAACCGCAACAGCTTCGATATTTCCGGATGAAATGCTTTACGATCAGGAATGGTCTAGATTCCCAAGCTGTAAGTTCTATGTCCAGGGACCGAAGAAAACTATTTTTGCTGCGGGGAATCCGGATAAGCCATTAACGGTTTATGTATCCGAGCCCGCGGGCTTGACGAATCCATACCGCGATTCTCCACACTCCACAGAATTAACAAATCACAATGCCGGAGTCCTGAGCACCGTTGAAATACTTGCTTCAAATGCATCAAAAATTACCGCACTCTCACCCCGTGGAGATCAGGTCGTAGTCCATACCGATAAAGGCTGTCACCTTCTGTATGCCCCAAAAGCAGACCAAGCAGAGACCGGGTATCGCGTGGAGCAGGCTCCCGCCACTAATTTTTCGGGAGCTGTCAACGTTCAGGTTGTGGCTGGTGAGAGCGGAACCCAACCATCCTGGCTGGGGCACGATGGTCAGATTTATAAGGATGACTCAGCGATCCGGGGGGCGGAGGATTCGAAGGTGTACTCCGATCCAAAACAGGCAACTTGGAAGGCGAAAGGAAAGTGGGATAAAGAACTGCCTACCGACCTGTCAAAATCTTTTGCCACATATGACCCTCAATCGGGCATGTACTGGCTCTATGTAGAATCCTAATTGTGTTACAACCGATTGCTCGAAGTTAACTTAATTTAAATAATATATTACTATGGCTGTAACTGTTAACTTAATCTGGGATGCATCCCAAAGTTCGGATAGTCACGGTGAACCCGACTTCTATAACGTATTTCGCGATTCCGTAAAAATAGCTTCCGGAATCATAGCTGAAAACGGAGTGTTAAAGTACGATGACTCGGGACTACCTGACGCGGTGGCTGGTTCCCCAGTGGCATACGAGTATAAAGTTTCTGCAACTAATGCTGCGGGTGAAGGTCCACAGTCTTCTGCTCAGTCAATTTCGATCTAACAAACGGGCAAACCTTTTTGAGCGATGGAGGTTGTTAAAAGCTACATACACACTCAGGAACCTGACGAGTTAGATCGACAAATCTTAAAAACTCGCGGAGACCTGTATAAAGACGGCACTATTCTTCAGTCAAATACTGAACTGCTGTACTCTATTCCGAGAAGGGTGAAGAATGTACCCATTTTTAGAAAAGGAGCGTACGATCAATCATGGCTGGATTTAAAGGTATTTGATGGTGAGTTAAAAAAGGTTTGGCTTTTTAAGCACCCACTAGACACGCCAAGCTTTGCCAGGACGGAAGTACCTTACGATGTGTTTGACCATACGGAAAACGGTATTGAGTACCTGTCTCCTGAAGGAACAATATCACAGAGTAATTCGAGTGAGGATGAGTGTGTTTCGTTTTCTGGGAAAAGTACAATTGCTGAAAATTTAAAGATTAATGACCCGGAATGGGCAAACAGAGGATCTGGGGGCGGTCCTATGGGGACGGGTGCATATTACAATAAATCTGACGGACTTTTTTCTTTAAATGGCTCATTTCGAGTAAATGATGAAGCAAAACATTGGTACTTTAATATAGATGATTACAACACGGACACTACAATTTACGACCATCACAGTAGTAGTACTCTTACTTTCAAAGTAAATAGAGCTGAGTGGGAGAAACTTAACACTCATAATGAGGAGCTCATGTGGGCGGGTGTCAGGTCAACAGTAAGAACGGGGCAGTACCTAGTATCCCCGAGTGAAAGGAAATCAATAGTTTCAGCAAGAACAGTTGTGGATAAAGCAATTGCAATGCGAGATCTAGCTCTCCAACAGCAAGAAGACTTACTAAAGCAGCACGACCCTGATGGGATGCAATTTGAACAAGATTTTAAAAATGCTGAACTCGAATCAGAGCAAAGAAACTTAGATCGTTTAAACTCTGAATTATCTGTATTGCTAAGTGCGAACCCGATAAATGAGCAAGCTATTACCGCTATGCAGAGTAGAATTAATCAAAAAATTATAGATATCGCGGCTATTCAAAGTGAAATAGATGCTCTGGAGTCAGATCAACAAAGTTTCAAAGATGCAATTGAAGCGAATGAGGAAAGACTTTTTGCCGCTGAACAAACTATTGCACTGGCAAGTGGTCGATATTCTCGACACTTCTCACATTCGCAGAAATTTTTTAAACAGGATAATGATGGGGGGTTCTATCCGGAAGAACCAAGGCATCATTATACTAATTGTTGGGATGATAAATATAATTCCGTCAGGAGGGATAACGGAGATGTAGAAACTCATTCCTGGTGGGATCCGGGGTTTGGGTGTGCACAGGTCGATGCGGTGAACGGAGACTGGCCCCCAGCGCTGTCATACAGCGATTGGATTTGGGGAATCAGTTCGGAACCTTGCAAGGACTACGGGCTGGGGGATTACGATAGCCGAGGTGATGTTGTTGATCTGTATTATGACTACAGTTTGGGGTGGGCTAGATTTTGCGGATTTGACTACGGTGCATTTCCTTTTGAACACGGGGCGAGAAGACCAAGTTGGTACAGGGTAGGCGGGTCTATCGGAAAACCTAGCAACCTAGTAAGAATTGCAGAGCAAGGGCCTTTATGCTCAGGCGGAGCGAAAGCTGGTGCGGGTGCTGTTTGTACGACTTGGGCTGAAGGAGTTAAATCAGTAACTCCGGGCTGCGGTATTATTGAGTTGAACGACTTTCGAGTTTGCGACTACTTTATGGCAGATGATAACCAGTATTTTGGTTTGATTGATGAATTTGTAAAAGCGGGACCGTTAAAAACTGGGGGTGTGGGTTTTGACGGAGTCGATGGGCTTGATGATCTTAGCATCGCTACGCTTGGAAACAATTTTATGGATGCGCTAAATACGGCGTACGCACAATTTGATTGGAAACTCTGGTTTAAAGAACCGGGTATGATGTTTGAAGCATACGTCCCGGTCGATATAAACGCACCAGGTGTTAGCACCCCTGGCGGAACCCAAGCCCCAGCAGCCACACCTGCCGGCCCCGCATGGCCAGTAACGGGAACAGGAACGGGATCGGGAACGGGATCGGGAACGGGATCGGGAACGGGATCGGGAACGGGATCGGGAACGGGAAGCAGTGAGGCTGAAGAAGCGGCAGCAAGAGCGGCAGCGGCGGCAGCGGCGGCGGCGGCAGCAGCAGCAGAGGCAGCAGAGGCAGCAGCGGCAGCAGCGGCGGCAATACGGGCTAAAGAATTAGAGGTAAAAGAGGCAGAGTTAAAAGATGAAATTGAAGGCACAACCTTATCAGCAGCAGAACTTGCCGCGAAAGAGGCGGAGTTAGAAAACTTAAAAACTTTAAAAGAACAAGCAGATGATGAGCTACTTAGGCTCGAACAAATTGCAGAAGAAGAACTTCAGGATGCAACAGCCGCTGAAGAGAGTGCGGAATTAGAAAGACTGATTACTGAAATAGACACTGTAATAGGACCCGTACCCGACAACGCCCCCTCAGCACCAACGGGTCTAACCTTAAAAATACTGGAGCCGCCAAGCTCCCCAATAATATCAAATTTACTGAGAGTACATGTGCCTGAGGCACCGACGGGTCTAAATTTAAGCGGGGCAGGGACAGGGACAGGGACAGGGACAGGGACAGAACCTATTGTGCTACCCGTAGGTGAAACCGCCGAACCGGCTGTCTTTCTTCTCACTGACGAAGAGGTAACGAAACTTAGCGGAGGCGCAATTACTCAGGGAGATCTTTACGCAATTGAAATACTGCCTAATTCCAAGAAATTGGTACTAGCAACCCCTCTTGTACTATGAGTATTTTTGTTAGAAAACTTGATTCTGCCGGGAACGACAGTACTCACGATATTGATCCGGTTGAATTCCCAACGGTTAAAACTATTGAGGACTACCTGACTGCTCAAAAGCAGACAATTCTTGGATACTTAATTGAATATTACGCCGGACAAACAATGGCATCGAAATACAAAGGCTATGCTGTAAACCAAAGAACTAACAGTATATCCGGACCATTTTACCATGAAAATGTAACCGCCATTGCAACAAAAGATAATTCTTCGGAAATGTTTTGTGTGAATGAAAATAAAGAACTTAAGAAGACTGATCTTTTAGATTTAAACACACCCAACTTCCCCAGCTTTTCCGACCCGTTTGATGTAAATACAGAATTTGATGGGTCGGTTGTTCCCGGAATTGTTATGTCAAAAACAAATGTGGGGTTCTCATACGCAAATAAATTTATGGCGGAACCCTTTGCCGATCCAATTGACGGACCGGGAGTGGTGGAAAACCCGCTATATTTTAAGGATTCATACTTGGCAAAGATGGAAACTAATTGGATGCACCTCGGTGATGAGCATAGCGAAAAACAATTTTATCGGGTCGATCTTTCATTCCATAAGAATTCATGCGGACACCTTTGGCTATTTGTCAAAAATGATGAGGGCTTGGTTAAGGGTCAGTATAAAGGAATGCTCAAACCCCACATGAAGGTGTTTACCAACATGCGGGGCCGGAGATTTAAGATTCAGATGATGATCGCGACCCACCACAATTTCCCATGGGCAATGCGCGAGATGTCAATCGGTCATCTATACGGGAAAAGCTTTTAGGCTGCCCATAGATTTTTTATATCGCCCTCAATAATCGCATCGGAATAAGAATCATTTGTCGTGCTCGCATCGGCATGCCTAAGAAATTTCTGAGCGATATAGATGCTTTCCGTGCTCGCTATGTAGGAACCAAATAGTTTTCTAAGCTCATGCAATGGGCTGGCGCGATCCCATCCAACGGCTCGTAATTTATCCAATGCATCGTCAAATAATGGACGACCGCTGTCAGCTCGTTCTTCAATTAAATAACCGTCGTCCGATGCTTTATTAAGAATATCAGCGGCCACGGTTTTACTTCCAAGCGTAAACCCTTCATGCCCA
>Ga0181402_1000861_pt1 | contig 11238 bp, 3 predicted proteins | sample 25SPOviralmetaG_FD_130131 | JGI IMG/M metagenome (GOLD analysis project Ga0181402, IMG submission 130131) | Marine viral communities from the oligotrophic San Pedro Time Series (SPOT) site, San Pedro Channel, CA, USA - 25 SPOT_SRF_2011-08-17 | ecosystem: Environmental > Aquatic > Marine > Strait...
AGATCTTATAATAGACCTGCGCTATCTGGTGTATTTACTACAACTGCAGGATTTTTATCAGAAAAAAATATTAAGATACACGACTCCGACTTTTATCAAAAATTCTCTTACGTTGTAAAAGTTGGTCGTAACTTATCTCAATGGAAAGAGCCTTTTGATAAATTAGTGCATCCTGCTGGATTTAAATACTTCGGTGAAGTATTAATGGTCATTCAGGCAGTACGTGCTGTCTTAGGTGATGATAATCCTGATACAACAGTAGGTGTTGGTGATGATGACGTTGTATATGAAAACTCGTATAGTTCATCTCCTGCATTCCGTAAAACATTATCTTCAATGCCGGGTGTACAGCCAGGTTATATTGGTCTTGAAGATATTGGTTTACTTATTGAAGCACTAGCTTCAACCTTTGGTATTATTGGTATTGCTCGTCCAAATAGAGATGCAAAACTTTCGATAAAAACAGTTACACAAAATGGTGGGTTAGTTGATATATCAATACCAGAAGGAGGACAAGGTTATCCTTCAGTTCCTGCTATTACTTTAAGCGGTAATGGTTCTGGTGCAACTGCAACTGCATCAATAAGTAGTAGAGGTGCTGTTAATAAAGTAACTATTACTGGTGGACATAATACATTTGATATATCAGGAATAGCTGCTGATGACACTCGTGCAGCAGGAACTTATACTGCTGTAACAACAGGAGGCTCTCGATCTTCAGGTAGTGGTGCGAGTGGTCAGGTTACAATTGTTGTAATTGATGGCGGTAGTGCTGCAACAAATGGTGTTATATCAAGTATTACTTCAACTACAACTGGTAGTGGATATGAGGTTGGCGAAATTATTACAATACCTGGCTCAGTTATGGGTGGTGCTGCAATATCATTTACTGTAGCTAGTGTTGGTACTGGTTATACTGTAGGTGGAACAACAATTGCAGTTGAAACACTTGCAAAAGAATCTGCAGACGATAGTCTTACTGGCAATGATGAGATTGTTGCAAGTAAAATTGGTAAGCTTAATTCTACTGCATTAGGTTTAGACTTAATTGGTTTAAATAATAAATCATATACTACTACACCTACAATTACTATTTCTCCACCAGATGCTCTTGGATCTGATGGTAAACCTCTAGCTACAAATGTACAAGCTACTGCTACTCTAACGAGAAATGCAACAACTGGAAAAATTACCGGATTTACAATTACTAATCCAGGGTTTGGTTATTTAAATGATGCTACTTTAACTATACAAACGACTGGAGAAAAACGTGCTCCAGATTATATACATAAAAAGATTATTCCAGCTAATCATGATGTTGAAATAAAATCAACATTACCAGAAAATGATTACTATGCTCGTAAAGATCGTATGCCGATAACCGAATATATAATAACAGTTGCTCCTAAAAGTGATGGTTCTGGTAATGCTTTCTATATTAATGGGCGCGAAGCAATAACATTAACATTGATTCGCGGAGCTACGTATAGATTTATACAAAGCGATTCAAGTAATAATAATCATCCATTTAAATTTTCATTGAGATTAAATGGAACTCATGCGGGAGCAGATGAGTATACAAAAAATGTAACTTATGTTGGAACTCCCGGAACAGACGGTGCTTATACTGAAATTAAAGTTCCAACTGATGCAGAAGCAACATTATATTATTACTGTTCAAATCATATTGGTATGGGATCTTCTTTAAACATTTATGGTGTTAATATGGCTAAAGAAAATCCAGCATTTTTAGGACATAAGAAATTTCAATCAAATTTTCAAATTCACAAATTCGATAGTATTACAATCGAAGATATTTACAACACAACTGCCGATGGAACTGCTATAAATAAATTAAACACACAATGTAGTTTATCGGATAGTAAAACAGACATAACATTATAGGAAAGAATCATGGCCGCAATTATATCAGGAAACTTTAGATCGCTTAACGCTGCAGCTTTTGTAGAAGAAGTAAAGGGTGATAGAAGTAACGTATATATTGGATTAGGTAAATCTAGTCCATGGGGAGGTACGACTACAGCTAACACAAGCGATACAGATGCACCCACCCCCACAGACACAATAGATGCTATTAATGAAGCACGTCAACAAATGATTGGTATGAAATTAGTAACTGATAATGACATATCACATGTTGTACCAAGATATGATTGGGTGGCTGGCGCAGAGTTTGTCGGTTGGGATTCAACCGATCCAGCTATTTACGATAAAGCTTTTTATTGTCTAACTCCCGATTTTAAGGTATATAAGTGTATACATGCTCCTGCTTCTGGTGGTGTATCAGATGTACCAACTCATGTTGATGCAGCCATTACTGCAACCTCTGATGGTTATTATTGGAAATATATGTATACTATTTTAGCATCTGATTCAGAAAAGTTTTTAACAAACTCTTATATGCCAGTTAAAACACTTACTGAGTCTGCTAAAGCTACGGTTGCCGTTGATATGGCTTCTGCTGGTACAACATTTACAATTGATCATGAAAATCCAAGAATCATGGTTGGTCAGACAATGACTAATGGTAATGAAGGTGGTGGTGCTGATCCGGCAGCTACAGTAACAGTAACTGAAGTAAGTGGTAAAACAATTACAGTAAGTGCAAACGTTGAGTTTGATGATGGTGATGTAATCACATTTGGTGATGTATTATCAACTGATCCTAAATTTTCACAACAACAATCGCAAAAATCTTCTAGAGCAGCTGCAGCCGCTGGTGGTATTCATAAATTAAAATTAATTTCTGGTGGTAGTGGTTATAATAACGATGGCGCTAGTACTTCATTAGCAGTAACAGGAGATGGTTTAGGTTGTCTTACTCCAGGTACTATTTTAGGAAGTTATATATCAGGTGGTGCATTTGTAAGTGATATTATTATTACTGGTGGTAATGCTACGACAGGCAGTGGTAATGATAATGTTGGTGCAGACTATAGTGTTGCTCAAGCAACTGTTACACAAACTGGAGCTTCTGGTGCTGTATTTGAACCTATTATTTCTCCACGCGGTCGACCAGGATTTAGTACTGCTGTAGCTGGTGGTGGTCATGGTAGTGATCCAGTGTTTGAACTCGGTGGTTTTTATGTTGGAATCAACGTACAAATAAGTGGTACAACTGATACTCAAATTGCTAATACTCAAGACTTTAGACAAATATCACTTATACGTAATCCTCTTGTTGGTGGTGTAATTCCTACTAGCCCAGCTAGTGCTATTAATACATTAAAGTATATTGGATATGGTGCTGGATATACTGCTGAAACTACATTGGCACAGGCCGTACAAACAGGAGATTATGTGATCGAAAATTCGCCTGGATTAACAGGATATATAGTTAATGTAGACACAACTAATAATAGAATTTATTATTTCCAAAATGATTTAACTGGATATGTTACACCCACTGATGCTGATATGGTTATTAAAAGCGGTGGCCAAGTGCAAACACAATATGCATTAACCGCCTCTAGTGATGCTATTACACTTAATGCACCTGAGTTAAACTTTAATGCTGGATCTGGTGAAATGTTATTCCTTGAAAATCGTGATCCTATTCAAAGAAGTACATCTCAAATTGAAGATGTTAAATTAATTATAGAATTTTAATAAGAGAAATATAAAATATGGCAATTACAACTTTAAATACGAATCCTAATAGTGCGTATACTCTAGATGATTTCGATGAAACTAAAAACTATCATCGAGTATTATTTAAGCCGGGAGTTGCTATTCAAGCCCGTGAACTTACGCAAATGCAAACTGCCATACAGCGTCAAATTGATTATCATGGTCAATATAGTTTTACTGACGGATCTCGTGTTGTAGGTGGTAAAGTTTCTCTTAATACTGAATACGATTTTATTAAAGTAGAAGATCGATTTACAACTGGCAGTACAGCTTTTACCACTAGTGCTTATATTGGTGACTATAAAGGTAGTATTATTGAGGGTGCAACAAGTGGAGTAAAAGCAAAAGTTCTTCAGGTAATTAATTCTGCAGGTACTGATGCAAATGATCCTACAAAAACTGGTATCTTAGAAAGTAATTCAGGTGATGCAATTACGTTATATGTCCAATATACTAGTGGTGATGGATCTACAGGTACTAATAAAACATTTTTAGCCGGTGAGGTAATTAAGCTTTTAAATTCAGCTGGTAGTGAAATTACAACTCAGAAAACTCGTGTTGGTGGATTCGGTAACGGTGATACTCTTAATGGCGGCTCTGCATCAACTGCAACAGCTGCAGAATTTATTGGTGCAACATTTGTAGATGACGCTAATAGTGATTCAGAATTAACTGCAGCAGAGTCTGTAGGTACTGGTTCTGCTGTTAATATTGAAGAAGGTGCTTATTTTATTAAAGGCACATTTGTTCATGTAAAAGATCAATCGATTATCTTAGATAAGTACACAAATACTCCTTCATATTTTATTGGATTACAAGTAACTGAAAGTGTTGTTAGTTCTATTACTGATTCTACACTAAATGATAACGCTGCAGGTACTACAAATTTATCTGCCCCTGGTGCTGATCGATATAAGATTGATACTAAATTAATTAAAACATCGAAAGATACAACTCCTAATTCAGAATTTACAAGTTACACACTATTAATGACAGTTGAAAATGGAATTGTTGCTTCTGATAAAGCAGCAGGTGATTCTAAAAATAAAACTGAACTTACTGCAAAACTTGCTAAAAGAACATTTGAAGAATCTGGTAATTATAGTGTTAAGCCGTTCCAATATGAAGTACGTGAATATTTAAATAACGAAGGTGGTAATAACGGTTTTAAAACAGCTACTACTATTATTTCTGATGAAGCCACTGTTAGTGATACTGCTGGAGCAAGAACATTTGGTAACGATCGACTTGCATTTGGTATTCAACCAAACGCGATGTATGTCGATGGATTTAGAGTTGAAAATTTAAAAACTAAATATGTTACAATCGAAAAACCTCGTACAGAAACTTTACAGGTATCTGATGTCGAAAGAGAAATAACTTACGGCAATTATTTCCTAATTGATACAAGTTCGGTTACAGGTTTACCAGACATTAATAATTATACTGTTGCTACATTACAGAATGCGAGTAATAACAGTACAGCAATTGCTCACTTTAATGATGTAGTAATTGGTGGTAGTGCTGGTAGTAGAACAAAACAAACGACAAAATATACACAGCTTAATACTCATGCATCTTCAAACAATTTTACAAAAACGGCTGCTGATGGAACTACAAGTACAGTAAGTTTTACTCAAAGTAATCCAGGAAGTAGTAGTGGTTTAGAATTTGAAATGATTATCAAAGGAAATGGTTCAGTAAAGATTGAAATATTAAATGGTGGTACTGGTTTTGGTGCTAATTATGATTTGACTATTCCTGCTAGTGAAACTGGAAACGGTACAGTTCATCTAGATGGTGCTGTACTTGGATTAGGTACATGTCGTTTTAGATCTTTAGAAAAACATCCTGCAAGTACTGATAATTCAAAAGCAAGATTACATGTATTCGATGTTAATATTACGGCAGGTTCATTGACTGAAGTTGCACGATTTGATCAGCCTCATGAAGCTACTGGAACAGCATTTCTAGCAACTGCTTCTGGAAATAATGTAGGTAAACTATATAGTAATGCTCGAGCTTCTGGTGGTGCTTCTACTCAAATATTTAGAATGCCTTATAATTCAATTAGACACATGGGTTCTCATATATCTCCAACGGCCGAAGTTCCACGAGCTAGGTATAAAAAGAAAGTTACTTTAGTTAAAGGTAGTAATAGTGCTACAAGTACAACATTTACTTTACCTACTGGCGAGTCATTAGTAGATACTGTTGGATTTTTAACACAAGATATTGCTGCTGGAGCAACGCTTCATACCAATATATCAGTTTCTGGACAAACTGTAACAGTAAGCGGATTAAGTAGTAGTGAAAATGATACTGATGCTTACATTATTGTTACAGTCGAAAATTCACATTCGAGCACTAGCACATTAAGAACAAGAACAAGAGCTTATTCACAAACCGGCACTACACCATTTGATGGATATGCATTTGATGGTCATAAACCAGTATTATTAAATAAAGCAGATGTTGCAAAAGTATATTATGCTTATGATGCTGCCTTAGATATAACTGGAACAACTACAAGCAGCGGTAATACAGTAGGATCTAGTACTCTTACTTTAAGCAGCGCGAATGCTAGTATTACTCCTGGTATGCAAATTGTAAAAACTTCTTCTGATACTGGTAACGAAGAACCAGTTAGTTATGGAACAGTTCAATCAGTAAGTGGAGCAGTTATAACACTTGATAGAGCATTACCTTCTGCTGCTAATAGTACAGGCGTTACTTTCTTTAATAATTTGATTGGTCAATTTGATGTTGACGATGGTCAAAGAGAGTCATACTACGACGAATCTAGATTGATTCCAAAAGGATCAATGCAGGCAATTACAAATCTAAAAGTTAAATTCAAATATTATTCACATGGTACTGGTGACTTCTTCACAGTTGATTCATTTACTGGATCTGGTGCTGGTGACGAAAAAACAAATTATAATAGACAATATAAAGGTATTTCTTTAAGAGATTCTATTGATTATAGACCTATTAAAGCTGCTACTGGTGCAACCTTAGGTAAAGAATTTTCAACTGGTACAGGAGCAATTTCTGGTAAAGCACCAGCTGAAGGACGAAAAGTTGTAACTGATCTAGAATTTTATTTACCTAGAACAGATAAAATCATAGTAAATAAAGAAGGTGATTTTGAAGTTATACAAGGAAAGCCAGCTTTAAATCCTTCTATTCCAGAAGATAAAGTAAATGCTATGACTCTTTTCACTGTTCATTTGAAAGGTTATATGTATAGACCGTTGCCAATGAAAGACTTTAAGATTATAACTCATAATTATAAACGATATCAAATGAAGGATATTGCTTCAATTGACGATCGGGTTAAAAAGTTAGAATATTATACTTCTTTAAACTTCTTGGAATCTGCTGCGACGAATCATCACATGGTTGATTCTACTGGTAATCCTATGTTTAAAAATGGTATTTTTGTTGATTCATTTAAAGGTCATAACAAAGGTAACGTTAATCACCCAGACTATTTAAATTCTGTTGATCGATATGCTGGTGTACTTAGACCTCATACAAATACTAAAAACGTTCCTATCCGTAGATTTGCAAATGATAAGGTGACTACTGGTACTGATGCGAAGAGTTCAAAGATTGTAGAAAAGAACTCAATATACACATTACCATATACAAATACCGCATTTATTGAACAACCGTATGCGGCTGACAGTATTAAGGTTAATCCATATAATATCTTTACATGGGGTGGTGTAATGTGGCTATCACCCGATAGTGATGAATGGGTTGATACAGTTCATCGCCCTGATGTAGTTATTGATCAGGTTGGTGTTTATAATTCTTTATTAGCTCAATTGGAAGAAGATAATGTTATTGGTATGCATTGGAATCATTGGGAAACTACTCATACTGGTGTTGAATCAACATTTATAAGTATGTCAGCAACTCAGCTAGAGACTAAAAATACAGATAATAATGGACTTGCTAGAGCAATGGCAACTGCTACCGGTACATTGCAGGATGATTGGAATCTTTATCAAAATGCAGGCTATGTATCTTATGATAGCCAGCATATCGATGTTAATGCATTAATTAATGATCCAAACGGTGAGTGGTGGGACACGGGGCTTGATGATAATAAAGGTATGAGATTGCTTGTTGAAGAAACAACTAATAGTGAAGTTACTTTCCATGATCAAATAAGAGATGGTTTTAGAAACGATATTGTAATCGATACTCAACTCGAATCACAAGGAACTAAAGTTGTTGAAACACAAATTGTTCCATTTATTAGACCACGTACTATATACTTTAGAGCTGAACACTTAAAGCCTAACACTAAATTCTATCCTTTCTTCGATGGAATTGATGTGAGCTCCTATTGTAAATCAGTTTCTCCTGATTATGGTGCTGATGGCTTTATAGAATGGACAAAACAGGAAGCTATTGAAAGTGCTTCTCTTTATAATAAAAGCTCATTAGATGGTAATGGTGCGTTAATAACAGATGCTGGTGGTAAATTATTTGGTAAGTTCCAGATACCTAATAATGTAGGTGGATTACGATTTAAAACTGGTTCAAGAGAGTTTAGAATTTCTGATGACTCTACTAATAATACAGAGAATGAACTTTCTTATGCAGAAGCAACATATTATGCTGCAGGTTCGGTACAACATTTAGAAGAAACAATTCATTCTACAAGAATTCCTAGAATTGAAACTACTCATTTGTCTGAATCAAGAACTATCAAGGAAGCTGCTGTCACTAAGGTAACTCAAAGAGTTAAATATATTGATCCATTGGCACAAACCTTTATATGTGATCAACCAGGCGGTATGTATACAACTAAACTTGATTTATTTGTGGCTGGTGCGGATAAAACTGGTGGTACTGGAGAAAAGACAAGTATTCCATTACGTGTAGGTTTACGATTAGTTGAAAACGGTATACCAACTCAAAAAGCTGTTCCTGGTTCTGACGTAACTGTTTATTATAATTCAAATACAGGTGGACATCCAAGTAACGGATTAGTTATTGGTGACACATATACTATTCATACTTTAGGTACTGCAGGACAATGGGCAAATGCTGGTTGGGTTGCAAATTCAACTGGACCTAATGGCGATAAGCATGGCTCAACTCCTGTTGAAGGTGATTCATTCGTTGCAACTGCTACCACTACTGGTAACACTAACGGTAAAGCTCGTGCAGAAAATACATGTTATGAATCTGATATTACAACTGATGCAGCAGTAGCATGTCCTATTACATTCGAACATCCAGTTTATTTGACAGAAGCAACTGAATATTCAATTGTATTAATTGCGTCATCTGAGCTTTGGAAGGTATACTTCTCTGAAACTGGTCGATTAGATATAACAGGAAGCGCAAGTGAGCCTGCAATGATTGTTAAGCAACCATATAATGGTGTATTCTTTACATCACAAAATGCTTCAACATGGACTCCACATCAATTGAGAGATTTGAAGTTTAATTTATATCGTGCAAATTTCGATGTTAATAGTGTGACTAATGCTGCAAGTTATACAGCTAACTTTGTAAATGATAAACTAGAATCTGCTAGATTGTCGAGTAATTCATTTACATATATTTCTAAGCCTAGTGGTAGTACAACTGTAATTAGAGTACATCATAAGAATCATGGTATGTATACCGGTAACCAGGTAGGAACCGCAAATACAGCTAAGAACAGTAAAGTTGTATTTACTGGTTGTGTTAGCGAAAACGGTCTTACAGCAGCAAACTTAAATGCTGCAGCTGGTCATCAAATACATGATATTGAACATGATTCATATTGTGTAACTGTTACGGGCCAGGCAACTACTTTAGATATTAGAGGTGGTGGTAATGCTGTATTTGCAACTAGTAATGCACAGTTTAATAACTTATATGTTTATAATGAAAACTTCCAGCCAGCTGGAACTAATCTAACCTCAACATTTGCAACAACTGCAGGTAGATCAATGGATGGAAATAGTGTTAGCCGAGGCGGCCAAACAATGGATTATGAAGATATTACTAGTGCAGTTATTTCATTAAATAAAAATACTCCAATGGAATTTCCATGCTTAGTTGCATCAGAAAAGAATGAAGATCATGCTTCATCTATTATTAATTCTACATTTGATAAGAAATCATTTGGTATGGCAATTACATTTACCAATAACTCAAACTTCCTCTCTCCAGTTATTGATGGAAGACGATTCTCATTGTATGCAACTCAAAATAGAATTAGTGATCCTTCTACATACAACCAATATGGACCTGATGGAACTACACAAAATGAATACTATGCAACAACAGGTAATGTAAATGCAAGTACACAAATTGCTACAAGTGGTTCAAGTACTCAAAATAGCTATTATAATAATGTTGCAGGTAGTGGTAGATTCTATGTTCCTAATACCACACCGTTTGGTGTAGATGATATAAATAATTACATTACTAAACAAGTTCGTTTAGAAAATAATGCAACGGAATTAAGAGTACTTGCAAATGTGTTAAGACCTTTTGATTCAAATGTATTTTTATATTTTAAAACATCTCCAGATCCAAATGCTGGCTTTGATTTATTACCATGGACTTATGCTAGCCCTACGAATAACATAGCAGTAGAAACAGGGTTTGATAACGTTGAGTGGATAATTACTCCACCGAAATCATTTACTGTATTTGCGATGAAGATAGTGTTAGTCGGTAAAGATTCATCAAACGTACCAATGGTAAGGAACTTTAGAGCAATTGCAGCAACATAATATGAAAGGTGAATATCAAAAAGTTCAGGATAATCCTTCATTAGTTCGTGATAACAGCTCTGATGCGATTATAAATATAAATGATACTGCTTATAAAGCAAGATTAAGACAGATTGAAGAGTCTAAAAAGCAAGCTCAACAGGCTGAAAAGATCGACAAGCTCGAATCAGATGTTGAAGAAATTAAAAACTTATTAAAACAACTAGTGAGTAAATAATGGCGCAAAATAAAGAAACAAGAGTACCAAAGACTTCAACGTTTGAAGAGTGGAGACAGTCTACAAACAAAGTATCATTTGACGTAGGTCCAATCGAGAGTGACAGTAATAAATCTGCCGATTCTCTGGATAAAGAAACTCGACTTACAGATCAGGCTAAAACTATTAATGTAGGTACTGGTGTATCTACAGTAAATGCAAACCTTGACTCCGGAGCTGCTTGGAGAGGGCATAACTCAGTTTTTGCAAAAAATGGTACAGCTAAAACTGGAAATGTATTGTATGGTTTTGGCGGGCAGGATAATGGCCTGGAACCAGGCGGTTTACAAATTGCCAATCAAAAATTCTCTGTTGCAGCAAACGGTAATATTACATTAGCAGCTAATACTAGTATATGGGCTACTAATAATTTAGTACCGCCAAACGGAAGTAATATTGCACGAGATGGTAGTGACGGTGGTGCATACATAGAATTTAATACGTTTATTGAAGATACAACTTGGAGAGGTAAAACTCTAACCTTTGCTGGAACCGTAGGTACAGCTAATGTAAATAGTAGATACGAAGTAAAAGCCTTTATTAAATCACTTAATTCAGCTACTGGTTATAGTG
>Ga0181402_1000862_pt1 | contig 11238 bp, 7 predicted proteins | sample 25SPOviralmetaG_FD_130131 | JGI IMG/M metagenome (GOLD analysis project Ga0181402, IMG submission 130131) | Marine viral communities from the oligotrophic San Pedro Time Series (SPOT) site, San Pedro Channel, CA, USA - 25 SPOT_SRF_2011-08-17 | ecosystem: Environmental > Aquatic > Marine > Strait...
GAGCCGTAGACTTTCATCAGGTTGTTGGCTGTATCGAACCACAGATCACCAATGCCTACGTTAGAGCCTGTCGGGGCGTTTGCTGATACGAAGTAGGTATCTAGAAATTGTTGTGATGAGGCGATTGCTGATTGGGCTGTAGTCGCATGACCTGCTGCTGCATTCTCACTGGTAAGAGCCGCTGCTGCGCTGTTTGCGGCGGCTGTTGCAGAAGTTGCAGCATTAGTAGATGAACCAAGAATACTGTCTGTATAGGCTTTGTTTGCAACCTGATCATTAGCAGTTGGGCTAGGTATACCGCTGATGGTATTATTACCCATAGCAATCGTACCAGACATAGTGCCGCCTGATAAGTTTAGCTTCAGAGCATCCTGAGTGTCTGAGTAATTTTTAGTTGAGAGGTCTTGGGCGTTTGTAGGATCACCTGCATTGGTAACCTTCTGGCTACCCATGTTAATAGCACCAGACATTGTGCCACCTGATTTAGGTAGTTTTGTAGCTATACTGTTAGTGATTGTAGTGGAGAAATTAGCATCATCGTTGATGGCTGAAGCAAGTTCATTCAAAGTATCCAAGGCTGCAGGAGAAGATGCAACTAAGTCGGATACGGCTGTATCAACATCCACTTTTCGGGCAGCATCATTTGGATTTACAGGTGCAGATAAATTCTGAATAGTAGCAGTTGTGCCGCCATCCATATTCAGTGTACCTGAGATAGTGACATTATTAAATGTAGACGTACCCGAAGAAGTTACATTACCTGCAACATCACCAGTAAGTGAGGCTGTTAGAGTTCCATTTACTGTGGCGTTGTTAAAGGTAGATGTACCAGAACTTGCAGTAACATTACCTGCTACATTACCAGTAAGGTCACCAGTGAAACCACTAGAGGCAGCAACTGTTGTACCTGATATAGCCGTTGGGTTTGTAGACCCGATTACGACACCATTTATTGATCCGTTATTACCTGCACCGCCTACAGTAACGCTGCCTAATGTTGAGGTTGTAGAATTTAAACTTGCTAACGTACTGAGCCCTGTGACACCTAAAGTGCCACCCAAAAGAGCATTTCCTGCTAAATGCAAATCCTTATATTTTTTGGCGGTTGAACCAATATCAACAGTGTTGGTTGTTTCAGGAGTTATGGAGTTTGTGGTAACACCCACTACCTCACTCCACTGAGCCGCTGAACCCGTATTCACTCTACATATAAAAAATCGTGATGTAGAAGTGTTTAACCATAAACTACCTGGAGCATACCCACTATTAACATCGTCTGTTGTAGTTGGATTTGAAGTTGCCGTTATATTATTTAAACCGCCAATACCACCATTAGCAGGTAACAAGTATCCGCTTACGGATGACTGTAAATTAATCTTTGGGGAATTACCTGTGCTACCATCATGTGAGTGTCCTGATGTTCCATCAAAAGCACTCTGAATTTGGTTAAATTCTGCAATTAACGGGGGTGCAGTAACTTCTGCGCCATTGATAATATCAGGTGCGGATTGTCTTGTATAACCTGCCATTTATTATCGCCTTCCTGAAACGCTAAATTCAAAAACAAGACCTTGGATTGAGAAGGGTTCTGATTGACCCACCGTCACAAACGTAGCCCTAGCTGAAAAACCTGATCCCTGAACATCAGTGACCATTATGGGTTTAGAGTTACCGCCATATAAAATGTTAGCTCCTGCATAGTTTATGTTCAGACCGCCATATTCTACTGGCCCACCTAAACTAGCTTGAGAGTAACTCGAAGGACGTTGCGTAGTGTAATCGCCCCAATCGTAGGCCATTGAGAGAAAGAGTTCTACTGGCCCTTCTGCACGGATGAAGGTATTTACCTTCCGCATGGTCTTTCTTACTTCAGTGTCTCCAAAATCTAAATATGGAGTTGCATAAACACTTGTAATGTCTTGCCCATTAAAGCTTGGGCCTTTTTCTTGCTGATATACTTTGCCATCATAATCGCCATGAAGTACAAACTCTGTTCTACCTATATAGTCGCTAGTCGTGCAGGATGCTCGAATACCGTTAAGCTCTCCCCACTCCCATGTTATGCCACTTTCCTGATTAGCTAACCCACCGATTACACCAAATGAGTTTGTAACCGTTGTTGTATTATCCCCTACAAAAAACCTGACCTGAGATTTAGAACGGATCACAACCCCATTGATTGTGTCCATATCGAAGTTCTTGATCATATTTACCAAGGATACTTGGATTGCCTTGGATATGGTTTCTAGCTCTACGTCCCCAATCCTTGAGGTTCCCGAAACAGGTCTAAACCCATCTGGTGCAAGGAACATGAGATCTCCACCAATCTCTAGTACGCTATCCCTAGCTATGCACCCTACGTTTGTCGTAACCTGATCAATTAAAAACAGTCCTGACGTTAAGTCTGCGGAAGCTTTCTTGATGCTGTTACCACCAAAAATAAATAGGTCATTTCTGAAAGGCTTGATCTGAACTACATTAAAACCTGGATTTAGTATCTGACCAAAATTTGTACTGAAGTCGTAAGGGTCACTACCTTTTGAGTGAAAGATCGAAGAAGGTTGTCCTCTGTCTCCACTAAAAAATAGATGGTTCTCGAAGACCTCAACAAGTGAAGGGGCTGCACCTATTCTAGTTCCACCTGGACTACTAACACCGCCACTATTGCTTGGATTTAACTGATACCAGTTAGTGCCATCAAAAATGATCCCGTTGTTTACGCCATCTGCAAAAGCTATTTTTGATCCATCACCAAAATCAAACTGTGCGTGTCGTATCTTTTTAACGGTTCTAACCCCATCCGTACTTGTTAGGGATAGAGAGTTGGTCATAACCTGCCAACCGCTTTGGGATACAAACTTATAAAACTTGTAGCTGTTTGCTCCTACGTCTTTTCTGGCAGCTATAATGTAAGGATTGCCTAGATGTTCATTTCGGTAAATCGCTACGCAAAGTACCGCCCCCTCTGCACTGCCTTGTCCTACCTCTACGTTTAAGTCTTCTAGTAAACCAAACCCTTCGATCCTTCGATAGCCACCGTATAAGCTTGGCTCATAGTTCACTAGTCGTGTAGCTGCACCTGGGGCTGCTTCTGCTAAGAACAGGTGGTTTTGGTTACTGTTAAGTCCACCAGAGCTTACCAGTTTAAAGGATTGGATTTCATCTGCCATTAGAACTTAATCCTAGTATCCCGTACATACTCATATGAATTGATGTAGAGAGTTTGCAGGTCTTTTACCCCTGCAGTAAAAGCAGTGAATGCTGCACCTGCGGCTTCGAGATTATCCTTGAACATATACAAGTGGTACAAAGCACCATCCACAATGACGTTATCAAAGGCTTCAGGTATTCTAGTTTGATCACTATGTAGCGTAAGATCTGCGTAGTTTAGAAAATATCTAAATCTGACGCTGTACGCCTGATCAGGAGAAGGTGTTACGCCAAAGCCCTGTCCGTGTGATGGGAATACAAAGTCGGGTACACTTCTACCTGCAGATCCTGCGGTATAATCATCATCCCTATGCTTTGCATACCACTCATCTCGTTCAATACCTTTAAGTGTCTTGTATCCAACATTCAGGCTAGAATTAGATTGTATCTGAAATGTATTAAAATCGGCAATCTTAAAAAAAGAAGGCCAATCGTATTCTGTCTGACCTGCGGTAAGAACTTGTGTATGTTCCGCAGCATTGAAGGGCCACTCAAACTCAGTCTGATTAATTTTTGCTATCGATGCTTTAACAGCATCTTTAACTAAAGCCTGTACTCCTCGACACGATCCGAAGTCGGCCTGTGCAATCTCCACTTCGTTCAGCCGTCTAAGCGTCATATTGCAGAGTGTTAAAAAAGTACTGGGCATGGGTGATCCTTAAAAGAAGGAAGGGGGCAAGTAGCCCTGCCCCCAATAGCTTTTACGCTAAGTTGTAGTTCGCTGTCATAAGAGCTTCAGGACGTAAGATTTTACGACCATAAAGCTGCATACCACGGACGATGTCTGCGAATGTATCTGGAGAACGGAAGCTCTCAGTTTTCGCAATTTGATCCGCTACAGCTACCGCTGCATCGTGACCTGCAACCATAACACCGTAGGCAGCCTCAGAACCTGCAGAAGCTGAAGTTCCTGGGCCTGTTGACTCGTATGGAAGGTTGTTTGAAACGTATACTCGCATACCACGAATAGTTCCTGGCATACGTCCGTTTCTTATTTCACCTTCGCCACCAAAATCAGCGTTCATTAATTTTGAATCTTCTGAAAGGAGTAGCTCTTTAAAGACGGGGTCAACAATACACCATCTACCTTCGGTATCTACGTTTGCTGCATCCATTAAACGAGCCATACGGCCTATAACAGCTAATGGTGAAGTGATAGCACCTGCGCCACCACCTGCAGCTAGAGGAATAGACGTTACTTCAGCCTCTCCACCAACATCAGAACCACCAAAGTCAGTGATGTCTAATTTGTTGGCTGCAAGCAATTCGTCATTACCTGCGTTTGAGTCAGCTTTAGATCCACCTGTGTCTAACGCTGTACGTCTAGCCCATGCAGAACCTGTCCAATTCCAACCAGACATATAGCCTAGAACTTCACGATCAAATGCATCACGAAGTTTAAAACCTGCACGGTCAGTTGCTAAATCGATGAAGTTCACATGACTGTGGGCTTCCTCAATATCGTCAATAGCAAATTGGAAGTAGTTGCTTTCTGTAACTACCATAGTGAAATCTGCGTCAGTCAAATCTTGTGTCGCAAGTGCTGTTCCACGAGTATATGAGTTGATTGTGATTTCTGGTTCTTTGATGATTTTTACGCTATCACCCATGTTTGAAATTTCACCTGCGTAATCGGTGTTAGTGACATCCTCTACAACAGAGGTGTTGCGAAAAGCCTTTTGTACTTTTCGACTATAAATAACGGGTGAGAAATTTCCGTTTGGAAGATTTCCATATCCCGATGCTACTGGAAATGCCATTGTTAATACTCCTTTTGAGATGGCAGGTCAGCTATTGCTGACAGACAATTTCAGAAGGTCACATTAAGTGGCAGTGCGTTTTGTAAGGGTGCATATGTATTTGCGGTACACATGGGCCTCACTACACTGGTGGACTGTTTGTTTCATTCTTCTGGTTAAAAACGGTGTAGGGGTAGTCTACTGAGGCCCTACTCCGAAAAGCTTCATTACTAATAATTATAGCATAACTATGCCACTTAGTAAATAGCTAATTAGTTTAAGTGTTGTGCCACTTATCTTGCTGCGCCTGAGACATCGTAAGTAAACTCACCTGATCTCATTGATTCAAGGATTGCAGCTTCATTAGCGTCATACTCTTTATCAGACATCTTAGCTACCTGACTTTCTGAGAACTTCGCTTTTGGCTCACCTTTTGGCGCAACTGACGTGGAACGTCCAACGGCTTCAGCCGCTGACTTTTTAGACGTGGTTTTTCGCTTGCCTGTATCGGCTTTATACAAGTCGATAGCACGGGCCGCTGCCACGGCATCTGTATTATTTTTATAGAGGGCATCATTTATATACATTGGTTGAAGAGATACCCACTCATGGAACTTTGGATCTTGCCGAATATCATTAAAATCAGGATGAAGTTCTAGAAGCTTTTGTTCTGCTTCTTTTTTAGTGATTTTAGTTTCTAAGTCTTTTAAATGACCTAAACGCTTCTCACCTTCTTCAAGAGCTTCGTTTGCATGTTTCTTTGCAATTGTATGGACGATCTTAGCTACATCAGGGTACTTTTCTGACCAAGCTTTAATCTCTTCATCTGTTTTAGGAAACTTAATCTGACCTTTGGCTGCACTATCTAGTTGTTGCTGCAGCTTTTGTATTTCTTGATCTTTTTGACCCATTAAACTTTGAGAGTGTCTGCGGAGATCTCCGTAGCGTTTCTTAAACGAAGCTTCTTCGGCATCCTTTGGCTCTGCTTCAGCTTGCGGCTGTTGTTGTGCCAACTCTTCTGAATAAGTTTGTGTGTCTTCTACTTCTTCTTTTCTTTTATATTTACTCATGTTTTCCTCTGGGGGCTTCTACTGAAGGTAGCCCATTTAAATTTACACGATGAAGGTAACTTTTGGTTTTTTCACCGTGCCAAACATAGAAGTCTTGGTAGAGTAATCGCTTTCCTGATACTCTTCCGTTTCATCGACCTCTGGTTCCTCTTCAGAAACCTCCACTTCAGCCGTTTCCACCTTATTGCCCTCTGGTGTTTCCGTATCTTCGTCTTCTGTGTGATAGCCAGTGTCGTTGCAGTGTTCGCAACCCCGACCCTCGCACATTGGACATTCGGTAACGCCCTCTTCTGACCCTGACATATCGACTTCAGCAATAAGACCCATTGAGTCCATTGCCATCAGGCCCATCTTTGCTTCTTCCTGCATATCCATAATGTGCTTGAGGCCATGCCACTTCACTACATCCGCAGGTAAGACGTATTCTCCCTGAGACAGCATCACTTCGATGTCATCTCTAACTTCGTCTGCAGTAGACCCAACTGGAATAGGATTTCCTGATACAGGATCTACTGGCCCCATCATCCCATCACAGGCCATGCCGCCATGATACATCTTTGGCTTTTCATCTGCCTCTGGATCATCAGCCATAGCTTTTTGAATAGCGTCACTACGGGCCTTTTCATAAGATGATAGTTCTCCATTATCATCTAAATCTGCAGCGGCATCATCTCTTTGAAATTTTTTGTTAGCCATTTCTAAACCTTCTTCTGTATCAATACCTTTACGAGCCACCATCAGTCCCCCCAGAGCCATTTCAGAAGATGAAAAAAAATTCGCATCTGCGATTTCGGGATAGGTGATCTGTATGTTGTGAGAAAAACGGGTATCTAGAACAGGCTCTTGTCCTTCGTACCCACGGGTGAATGTGTGATTGCCTATGGTAACTGCGTCTGGCCCAGTAAAATCTGTACCTCTGCCCTCAGTTGTGGAACTGTTCTGAAAAAAGGTTCTTCCCTCAACAGCGTCATCTCCTAACTGAATATAATCTACGAACTCTTGTATTTGATTTTCTAGATCATCCTGTGGCGCAGGAATGCTAGAGATAGACCCATAAGTTTCTATAGGCTCAAACTCTGTAGAATTAAGTACTTCATCTACTGTGTCTGGAAACCTGTCTGAGGATAATCGATTTAAGATTACACCTCTGACCGCATCACGACCTTCCAAGCTTTCTCCACGGGCCTCTGCCCATACGACCTTTTCGATTTTTTCGATGTCGGAGTAAGGAAGTTCTGTCATGGGTCTTGCTTGAGGGCGAAGACTGCTATCCACTATTCTGAACCTTTTATTACTTCTTCTCTGAGGGTGTTTATTCTACGCAATTCAGCGATTGCGCCTTGTATTTCCAAGATACGATCTGTGTCTTTTTGTAGCTCTAGAAGGTGATGGAAATAAGTAATACGGCTTTGTGCATATTCTTTCAGCTTGTCCATCGTGTCTTTGTCGTTAACGAGAGGGAGTAAGCTGCGGTAGGTTTCTTTATTCATTAATTAACTGGGCCTTGTGGTGGTTGCTGTGGTGGGTTTCCTCCGTTTGCTCCACCCCCCGATCCCGTAAAACCTTCGGCTGTAGGCTCTGGTGCATTGCCTGGAGCTATGTTGCCACCGCCTGTACCTGTTGGATCATCTGGTGAAGGTGCGCCCTGTTCTTGTGGTGGTTCAGGCTGTTGAGGCATCATAGCTTGTATCTCAGCCATCATCTTCGCCTGTATCATTGCTTCCCGTGGATCGTTAAGGATCTTCTCTTCATCCAGATCCATAGACGCTGCAATCTCTCGTAGGATAAAGTCGTACTTAACAAACGGAGCCATCTGTTGGTTGGCAGTCATCTGCATAAATTGCAGTAAGCGTTGGCTGCGGATCTCATTACGCATTAAGCTTTCTGTGCCACGGGCAATCACCGCAAGATCACCTTTGGTGTATTCGGCATCAAAATTAAACTGCATGTTAAATGCAAAGAGTGCCTTGCCTAATGGATGCAGTAAGTAGTCATCGACGTTCCGTACCACCGCTTTAATATTTTGCGCTGCGGCCCCCATCAACATAGACATACCACTGGCGGTTCTACCAACGCCCATAACACCACCAACACCGTGGCTGTAGGATGGTATCCCTGTGGCTTCATCTGATAACTGTCGAGCCTTATCGAACATCATCATTAGTTCGTTAGATACGTTTGGAAACTTAGTTCCAAAGATAGATTGACCTGGCGCTCCTGCCTGTCTTCTAAAGACTTTTCCTGGGTATACTGATAGGTCTTGGCCTGGAACTAAATTAGTTTCATCGATCTCTATAAGTAGGTTTCCCGATAGCGCAGAGTTGTCCACACTCATCCGCATGAAGCCATTGAGTAGCAGTTGAGTGTCTTCCATATTTTCAGCTACGCCAATGCCGAAGAAACCGTATGGGTTTAACTCGTAGGGAACTGCAGTGTATGGAATGCGTGTTGGAGTAAATGGATTTATAACAAAGCGTAGTATCTGCCCATTACAAATCCAAACGTTAACCTGAACCTCATCACGATCTGCAACTTCTTCTGGAAGTTCGAGGTCTGCTTCCTCTGCTAACTCAGCATCTATTACACCCCAATATTCTAATACCTCAAAACGGTCTGGGCTTTCAGAGTTATTACTTTCATCTAATGCGTCTTCCCAATACTCTCTTTGATATTGTGGGCCGTACTCTATGGCAAGTTCGAGGCTCTCATCACGGAAGTGTGGACGCTTCTTTAGACTACGCATTTGGCTACGGTTTAATCTGTGACGCTGTACTGTAAATTCTGCTTCAGCCATATTCCGTGCATCAGGATCAGGATACAAATCCCATATGCTGACGTATTCTACCTTCGGGATTGTTTGGAATAGAGGATCATAATTACCTTCCTCATCCCAATTCGGATATTCCTTGTCAAAAGCAAACGGGCCTTTGAGAATACCTGTACCAAACAAGCTTGTTTCAAATGCAACAGATCTAAGATGCTTGGATGCGTTTGTTTCATCCAATTGATCGTGCATCTTACGCTCCATCATCTGCGCTGCACGTTTTGCAGGTTCATAAGTAATGGAAGAGTTTGTTGTTCCTGCACCTGTCTGTAGTTCTTCTTCGACAGGAGACAGTGTATTCTTAAATACACCCAAATCTTGCTCTATATCGGGCCTAGCAATGGCTCTTTTGGGCGTATAATCGACCCCTAGCTTCTCATCCACTTTTTCGGGTGTAATGGCGTTTGGATCGTAATTTACGGCTGCTGCCACGTTATTTGGGTCTTTTCGGGCCTCTATACCAAGCGGAAACTTAGAACCTGCGAATAATACGTCTACAATCTGTGCATATGCCGCCAAAACCTTGGTTTTTGTGATTTTTACAAACGCTTGGCTCTTTTCAGTGTCGGTAAACTGCACTTCTGGGCCGTATATGCCCCTGTAGTTACGGTATGCCATCAGCCAACGCTCTTCATCAGCTAATCTTTGGTCTTTTGAGCGTCTATATTGACCTTCAATAAAGGCAGCTACGCCAGAATAGTCTAAATTCTCTTGTTCTACATCATTTGCCTCTTCTAATGCGACTACATCCTGTGATTCAGTCGTATCTTCGGGGCTTGGGCCAGTAGGTTTGTCCATAAGTGCCATGTTTTAGTATCCAAATGTTGTATCTGAGGGTTGCCACCGCTGTATGGGTACGCCTTTGCCCATATCGAAGGGTGAAAAGGCTTTGGGGCGGCTCATAATTCCATATCTAACGCTATCGTAGGTGTGATCTGATGCGTGTCTTGGGTCTATATCGTCTGACCCCTTTGGATCGGATGGAATTACTGGTAGGTCTGATATTATTTGTCGGCAGGTGTTGAAGAAAATAATACCTGCGGTTTCTGTTACAGGGTCTACCTTTAAAACTTCGTGAAATCTGTTCTTTCCTGCTACTCTTGCACCTGCAGAACGGTCACTTGGACGCCATCTGCATCCTATGCTTATCATTTCTTCCGCAATAGACGGGCCAATCTGCCCACGATTATGCCAACACGAACTGTCCAATATGCCGTATTGAATGCTGTCCCCGTGTTCCGCTTCGAGAACCGCTTTAGCAAGGTCTTTACCAGTGTGTTTCGAGAGATAAAGTTCACGGTAGACGTAGAGCGTCTCATAACTTGGATCAATCGCAAACCAATGTACCGCAGAATAAGAAGAGTACCCATAGTCACAACTCCTAAACCTGCGCCAATCGGGGGGTATATCAAATGGTTCGCAGACATGATCGGATTGTTTGAACTCTGAGAATGCTGCGCCATCCGCTACATCCCAATCCCCTTCTAGTAGTTGCCGCCTTTGTGTTTCTGGAAGTGCTAGAAGGTTGGCTTCGTACTGCCCGTCTTGCATCAGGTAAGGGTTATCTTTTAAAGTTGCAGGTATGAACCTGCGATAGAACAAAGGCTGTCCTTCTTTTTCATGTCCTTGAGGAAACGTAAGTGTATTTCCTGTATCGATGTCTGTTGCTGCAAACTTTATGTTAGAGGGTGCAGGATCAACGAACATTTTCTTAACCCATCCATGCCCTCTACCACCTGGGTTAGTCGTAGCCCTCATAAACAACGGAAGGTCAGGATCAGTAGTTCTCAATCGACTTCGCATATATCCCCATGCGAAACTTGTGGCGTACTGGGTAAGTTCGTCAAAGGCTATGTAGCTGAAAGACAAACCTTGGTATCGAAGAACGTCCTCATCTCTTTCGAGGTAGGTCATCCATAATTTACCACCGCTAGGAAATACCCACTGACTTTTCTTTTCTTGCCACTTAGACCCTGGATATATCTTTGGATATAGCTCCTGAGATTTCCAGATTAGTTCCCGTAGTTCGTCATTTGTACGTCTAAGTATAAGACCGCTAAAGTTACTATTATTAAAATAGCGCATTGGGTCAGCGAGGAGCGCAAAACTTTTCCCAGAACCTGCTGAACCCCCATATAGTACCTCTCGTTCACTAGCCGCTAGGAAGTCTGTCTGTGGCCCTGGATTGGGTTGAAATACGACTTCCCGTTCTTGTTGTTCTTGGGTAATAACGCCAAAATCTAGCGTGTCTGAAATGCTCTGGAACTCTTCTTCAGCCTCGACATCCGTGCCTTTGTGTTTCGCAAGCTTGCTTTCCATCATGGTCTTAACACGCTTGCTGTCGGCTATCTTACGTCTTAGTCGGGCTTCTTCCTTTGCATCCTTAGTCTTAGGC
>Ga0181402_1000869_pt1 | contig 11207 bp, 16 predicted proteins | sample 25SPOviralmetaG_FD_130131 | JGI IMG/M metagenome (GOLD analysis project Ga0181402, IMG submission 130131) | Marine viral communities from the oligotrophic San Pedro Time Series (SPOT) site, San Pedro Channel, CA, USA - 25 SPOT_SRF_2011-08-17 | ecosystem: Environmental > Aquatic > Marine > Strait...
ATGAAGAATGAAAAAGATAATAACTCTGATATTACTACTGAGTCCACTGACGACTCACAGTAGTCAATTACAGTTTGGATTCAAGAACCCATCCTTTAGTGGAGTGGGAACAGGCTCTCATTATCTTACAATTGAGAACCAAGAACATAGTAGAAAGAAATCAATCGAAGATGCACTTGAGGCAGCCCAGAAAGCGGCTGAGAGAGAAGCAGATAACACTACACTCGCTAAGTTTATTCGTAACCTAGAGAGTCGTATCTACGCACAATTGTCAAAGCAGTTAGTAGACAATATGTTCAGTAACGAAGATGCAGTAACCTTTGGATCATTTACGCTTGAAGGTTCAGTTGTATCTTATCAAGTTATGACGAACGAGAATAACGAAGAATATATCGAGATGAGAATCATTGATACCGAAGGTACAGAGACTATCATTGAGATTCCGATTGGCACAGGTAACTTCGGTTCACCTGATACGAGTGAGCCAGATGCGGCTATCTAAGTTTTTATACTTATCACTCATCATTGCTCTTACAGGTTGTGCCCAGATACCAAAATGGTCTGATCAACCACAAGACTGTTCGTATTTAAAAAATTCAAGAGACTATATCTGTGTGGATGAACCAGAAGTAGTTAAAATGCCATCTTACATACAACTACTTGAAGTTCCACCTGCTAAACAGATGCCTGTCGTAGCAGTATATGGATTCGCAGATAAGACTGGACAAAGAAAAGCAAGAGACGGAATTGCAGATTTCAGTACAGCAGTAACTCAAGGCGGTACTGAAATGCTAATAGATGCACTCAAAACAGCAGGAAAGGGAACTTGGTTTCGTGTTGTTGAGAGGCAGGGAATTGATAATCTAGTTAGAGAAAGACAGATTATTCGAAGTTCCCGACAAGAATACGCTGACGAAAAATCGCAAGGGATAGGTCCTTTGTTATTTGCAGGCATGATTATCGAAGGCGGTATAATTGGTTATGATACAAATCTTCAAACTGGTGGTAGAGGCGCAAGAACATTAGGTATTGGATTCTCAAGACAATATCGAAAAGATGTCGTGACTGTTTCTGTTAGGGCTGTCTCAGTCCTAACAGGAGAAGTTCTGCTCAATGTTCAAGCGAAGAAGAGTGTTCTTAGTTATGGATCGGGTGGTGATTTATTTCGATTCTACGAAGAGGGGACTAAACTAGTTGAGTATGAAGATGGTGTGGGAAATAATGAGTCAGTGACTTATGCGGTACGGACAGCCATTGAGGCAGCCGTGCTTGAACTAATATATCAGGGACATGATAGAAGTCTCTGGTCAGTAGGGGAAGGACATCGCCATCCACACGAAGAAGGTGGAAAGAACGATAGACATCCCATAGGAGAAGACGAAAATGATTAAGTATTTAATTGCAATGAGTGCTATGCTCATTTCTGTTATGGCTTTTTCTGGTGCTTCTGATGATAACGAAATCAATATCGATCAATCTGGTGATACTTTAACACTTTACATTGATCAAATTGGTTACGGTAACAAAGTTGGTGGAGACGATTTCTCGACTTCATCTTCTGCAAGTGCCATAACTGGTTCAGATTTGACTTTCGACATCGATCAGGTTGGTAATAGTAACTTGTTGTTCGGTACAATTGAAGCCGACAGCAGTGAATATAATCTAATCTGGACTGGCGACTCTAACTCTTGGGATTGGAATATCGGTTATGTTGGTTCAGCCGACAGTTCAACTCTAGACGTTAGCGTTACTGGTGACTCAAACACAATGGATTTTGATCAAGGATATGTATCAAGTGCAGAACGACTTGACTTAGACTTGACCGTAATCGGTAGCAGTAACGTGTTTGATGTAGACGTAGAAACTGATGATGTTACATACACCATGGAAGTTACAGGTGATAGTAACGACATCAACACTCTACAGAACGATGGATTTTATCAGACACTTACTTTCGATTTGACTGGTGATAATGCAGATGTAGATATCAACCAAATCAGTGGTACTTGCCCAGTGGGTGTTACTACTTGTAAGGGTATTATCACAATGGAAGTTGTATCAGAAGATGCTACAATCCAGATCAATCAGAAAGATACTGCTGGCGACAGCTAGTAGCTTATTGCTGGTGGGAGGGGCATACGCCTCTTCCATTGGCGGTATAGTTGAATCAACAGGAGTTGGTTCATTAGTCAGAGAATCCTCTGATGAAGTCACTGCTGATGTGGGTCAAGAAATTGAGTTAAATGACACCGCACAAACAGCAAAGGGTAGAATGCTAATCAAGTTCCTTGATGATGCAGAACTATCTCTTATTGAACATACCAAAGTATTCATAGATAAGGTTTACTACGATCCAAATCCAAGCAAGTCAAAGATGGTCATGAAGATGGCTCTAGGGACTGCTAGATTTGCATCTGGTCGATTAGGTATGGTCGACAAAAAGAATATAGATATATCGACACCCACAGCACAGATAGCGGTGCGAGGTACAGATTTTACAACAACAGTTGATGAACTGGGTAGATCACTAGTGATTCTATTACCAGATGAATGGGGTGAGCCGTCAGGTGAGATCATTGTATCTAATGAAGCAGGATCAATTACACTCACAGAAGCATATGCCGCAACAATGGTATCAAGCGTATCGTCAATACCAACACAAAAGGTCATCATAGATAATATCACTTCTGCGACAATTGATAATATGTTTATCGTCAATCCACCAAGAGAAGTTCGTGAAGCGATTGAAGAGCAATTGGCAGACGAAAAGAATGACGATATGGGTGCGTTAGATTTCGATTATCTAGCATTTGATGAACTAGAGAAAGACTTTGATGATTATGTTGGTGAGGGTGAATATACTCGCTTAGACTTTGATGCACTTGGTGGAGATTACTTGACTGATGTTCAAGATGTAGTCGAAGAACTGATACGCACTATGGCAGAGTTGGAAGACGTACAAGACAGTCAAGGCTCTGGAAAAGCAAGACTTGTAAACGCAAAGTGGGGATATAATCCAGATAGCCAATACAGTGTATTCGAGGAAGATGGTGGAATAGCATTTTATCGTAATGTGAATGGAGTAATCAGCATTCGATTCTTAACAGGTGGTGGAATATCACTCTTCACTGATGTAAACGGATATAAAGATACTATCACAGCAGATGGTGGTGAAGAGATTAATGTGTTCGTAACCCAGCAAGATTTTTGACATATATAGAGATATGAAAGACTCTAATGAATTTATATTATATTGCTGTACTGCCATTTTATTGGTAGTGTATATCTTTGCATCTCAAAAAGCTAGAGCCGACAATGAAATATTTGTTGACCAGACAGGCAATAACTTTGCGATTGGTGTTGAGCAAATAGGTGCTAACAATAACGCAACAGTCACCGCTGATGGAACAACCCAACAATTACTCATTGTTCAATATGACGAGAATAATGATGTAACAGTCGATGCTACAGGTGATGACAATGGTATCAAACTATGTCAAGGATGTGCGTTTGATAGTCCAGAAAGTTATACGAATCACGACTACACATATGATAGTTGGGAAAGTGGTGGTCACTCAATCGATCTAACTGTTACTGGAAATAGAAATGGTATTTCTGCTCAACAGACTAATCAAGGAAATGTAGGAGATAATGGTCACAGTTATGAACTAAACTTAACTGGAGACGATAACGAAGTTACGACCATTCAACAGCACGATGGTGCTAAGTCCATAGACCTCAATATTTACAATGACAACAATGATGTGTTCATTCGTCAGAAGGGTTCAGGTGCGAATCACAATGCTACTGTAGAACTTGACGGCACATACGGTACCGATCTAACATTAAAACAATTTGGAGATGTAACAAAATCTTATAGCCTACAGCAAAATTGCTTGACAGTAGGCGGATGTTCTGTTACAATAACGCAACAATGACTAAGTGGTGGAGTGTAATACCAGTTATTGTATTGTTTGCGTTTCTCAAAGTCTCGCAAAGCGACTTTGTGCAATCAGTGGAATACGCCTACTACGATGAACTGCAACGCAACCATGAAGTAACGGCAGTTCAAGACATTGTTCTAGTTAATATCGATGAGAAAGCAATTGAAGAGGAAGGACAATATCCGTGGCCGAGAAAGACAGTAGCAAAGTATATAGACCAAGCACCAAACAATTCTCTACTTGTATCAACAATGATCTGGTCAGAAGCAGACCGATTTGCAGGGGACAAGGAACTATCGATGTCTCTAAGTCAAAAAGCAGTAATACTGGCAGCCGCACCTACACGCCAAACTACTACGAATGATTTAGGGATATATGCGAATGTTTCTACGTTTGGAAAACCAACATCAACACTAATAGATTATAGCGGACTACTCGCCCCAATAGCCGAACTAGCACAAATGTCAATGGGTGTTGGTGCAGTATCTGCTGAAGTCGATCAACCAAGTGGGGTACTCAGAAGAGTGCCCTTACTTGTAAGCATAAACGGTCAGCCATATCCATCTCTTGGATTAGATACAGTACGAGTCTTTTTAGGTGAGCCATCATACACAGTCAAGAACAATGAACTCGGAATGGAATGGGTTCGTTTAGGTAGACAAGATCCGATCACAACTCAACCAACTGCTGAACTACCAGTTGCATTCTGGCATGAGTTTGAAACTATATCGATTCTTGATCCAATGCCAGAAGGTAAAGTATTAATCTTTGGAGTCACAGCAGAGGGTGTTGCTAATCCAGTTGCTACTCCAATGGGTGCAATGTACCCACATGAGATTCAAGCACAACAGATTTACACTTTGATGAGTGGAATCGAAATACTAAGACCAGACTATACTCGATTCATTGAACTACTGATGATAGTACTTGCTTGTACTGGTATTCTGATAGCAGTTTATCGACTAGGAACTATATGGGCTTGTGTAGTTAGTATCGCACTATTATTAGCATCACCTGCCCTTGGATACTACGCATGGACCACAAACTACTTCTTCTTAGATATCGTATGGCCAACAGTCGCAGGAGTCGTGGTATTCGCTCAGGCATCATTTAACAAGTACTATACGACATACAAGTTAAAAGAGCAAATTAAGAAGCAGTTTGGAACTTATCTATCACCAGCAATGGTTGAGAAATTACAAGACAATCCTGACTTGTTACGACTTGGTGGTGAGACTAAATATATGACATTCTTGTTTTGTGATATTAGAGGATTTACTCCGATATCAGAACAGTACAAAACAAATCCTCAAGGGTTGACTGAACTAGTTAACCGATTCTTGAGTCCAATGACAGACATTATCATGGATAATGAGGGCACGATTGACAAGTATATGGGAGATTGTATTATGGCATTTTGGAATGCACCACTTGATGTAGAAGAACAAGAAAAGAAAGCAACAAAAGCCTCAGTTGAGATGTATGAACATCTAGAGGTATTGAACGAAGAACTAGAAAGCGAAGGACTATTACCAATCAATATCGGTGTAGGAATAAACACAGGATCAGTAGTTGTTGGTAACATGGGATCTGATCAAAGATTCGACTATTCTGTTCTTGGTGATGCCGTCAATCTAGCCGCTAGACTTGAGGGTCAAACGAAAGGATACGGTGTTAAGACTATCGTTGGTGAAGATACAGCCAAAGAACTGTATGACGATTATGCAGTACTTGAACTTGACAAGATAGCAGTTAAGGGCAAGACAGAGGGTGTTACGATTTACACAGTATTAGGAGACTTTAACTGGTGGAATGAAAACTCTCACTTAGGTATGGAAGAACAGCAACACGAGAAGATGCTAGAAATGTATCGAAGACAACAATTCGATCACGCTATCAACTTATGTGAACAACTTAAATCTGCCTTTTTAGGCGAAATGTCTGATTATTATACAATATGGATCGACAGATGTGAAGAAATGAAGTCGAAAAACCTTCCCGAAGACTGGGATGGAACATATGTGGCCACTACAAAATAGTTGAAAAAAAGTTCGAAAAAGACTTGACAAAGCCTCAAAACCTAGTATAATACATATATGTCGCTAAAAAAGGTATCAATGATATGAATAGATGGCTAACTATCCCAGTATCGATCTGGGTATCAGTATCTGCACTTTACATTGCAACAGATGTTTTTAACGATTATTACTACGAAAAGCACAATCTAGTGGCTGAAGTAGAAACTGAAGAAGTCGTAATCAATGACGAAGAGTTTGATCGTATAGTTGAGAACGATTATCAAGAGCAGGTTCAGTGTCTTGCCATAAACATATATCACGAAGCAAGAAGCGATTCTAGATTAGGACAAGAAGCAGTCGGTCTTGTTACTATGAATAGAGTCTATGACACTAGATATCCTGATACTGTTTGTGATGTAGTGTATCAGGCTCATGTAGATCGTAACGGGAATCCTATACGAAATAAGTGCCAGTTTTCTTGGTACTGTGATGGTAAAAGAGATGACTACAGAGATGTAGAAGCATTTAACGAAATATATGCATTAAGCGAGGAGATTTACGGAACTTATCATAAGATACGAGACTTCACCGACGGAGCGGTCATGTACCATGCATCTTACGTTAAACCATATTGGGCTTCTCACTATGCGAAAACTAGCAGAATAGAATCCCATATCTTCTATAAATAGTGTATACAATATGTACTTGAGGTTACAAAAATGTCACTAAAAGAATTGACTTGGGAAAATCATAAGTCTGCTGAACGCAAAGAATTTGCAAGTATCTTAATGAGTGGGTCAATCGATCCATTCTTGTATTACAAATATCTGTATAATCAATATTACAAGTATCTAGCCCTAGAGAATAAACTTCCTCTGATTGAACTAGATGTTGTGGATATTGCACGATGTAAATATATTCGATCGGACTTAAAAGAACTTGAACTAGAACACAAATTTGTATTTGATGAAAGTATGATATTACCATCAACTCTTGAGTATGTCGAATACTGTAACAACGTAGCAGATGGTAAAGGATTAATCCCACATATGTATGTTCGTCACTTTGGTGATATGTATGGTGGTGCGATGATAGCAAAACGAGTACCTGGTCATGGAATGATGTATAAATTTAAAGAAAAAGACTTGCTAAAAGAGAAAGTTCGTGCTATACTTACTGATGATATGGCAGATGAAGCAAACATCTGTTTCGAATTTGCAATTAGATTATTTGGAGAATTAGTTGATGAATAAAATTGATAAGTCTTATGAAGGTATAGCGAAGTCTTTTGATGAAATGGAGAGACGAATGGATCGATGTTTGTACTCCGTGATATTTCTGAACGGCTTAATTTTTGGACACATATTGACTCAAATAGCATATAAGTTTCTATGAGTTTAATCTGGGACAGTCTAATCGATATCCAGAATGACTTAATTAAGTCGTTTGAATTGACTGGAACAGAGATTCAAGAAGAGGGCATGGATCGATTCAATCAGCCAGGCTGGGTAAACAGAGTCTGGACTAGCAAGAAGTATAGAAGAGCCCATGTTGATGTTGTTGATATGAGGGAATCACATAAGCTGTGGATGATGCATTGTTGCATATTCCCTCATACTGACAGCGATGCACCGATCTTTGGATTCGATGTAATCGCAGGACCAAATAAGATGACGGGTGCGTTTTGTGATCTATCAGCAACAACGAATCCTGACCACGAAATGATTAAACACTTTGCTGAGATAACCTCTAAGTTAGAATGGAAAAGAGAACGAGAACTGCCCGAGTGGGCAAAAGCAATCTTTAGTGATGGAATGATGGCCGCAGGTATGGTCAAAGAACAAGCAGAGATTGATCAGATATCAAAAGCAGTCGATGAAACTTTGAACTATTATATCAAAGAAGTTGGCAATTATAGCAGTAAAGGTTTAGATAGAGAGTCTGTGAGAGTTGCTCAAAATAGATACGGACATTATCAACGACAGAATCCTCATACTCCTCGTGTAATGAAATCGCTGGGACTGAATGAAGAAGATGTTGATGTATTTGTTGAGAAATGTCTATTTCCAGAATTAGATGAAGAATTAATCAGCGTTAGTGGAGTGCCTTATAAAGTTCGCAGACGAGATATTAAGTTATAGACTGCCACCTCAGGCGACAATTTATGGTCGAGATGGGTGTGAAGAGTCGCTAAGACTCCGTGAATGGGCAGTATTCTCTGGACTAGATGTAGAGTATCTCACATTAGATGTAGATTATGACTTGATGGAGTATGTGACTGTAGCACCACACGCCAGAAAGTTTCCGAGTATAGTCGTAGATGGAGAGACCATAGGCGATTGTAATGATTTTATGACATGGTTATATTTTATGGGAAGTGATAGAGATGACAAAGGGTAGAGTAGGATTTACTTGTTCAGCGTTTGATCTGCTCCACGCAGGTCATGTATCGATGCTGAGAGATGCGAAAGACCAATGCGATTACTTGATATGTGGACTACAAGTAGATCCAGGTGCTGTTCGTGATGGCAAAAATTCACCAGTTCAAACAGTTGTTGAACGATACACACAACTTAAAGCAGTCGGTTATGTTGATGAGATTATACCTTACAACACCGAGCAAGACCTAGAAGATATACTAAATATGTATCACATTGATGTTCGTATTTTAGGTCAAGAATATCGAGACAAAGATTTTACTGGTCGTGATATCTGCCGTAAAAGAGATATCAAATTATATTTTAATAAACGAGACCACAGATTCAGTAGTAGTGGTTTGAGAAAACGAGTATGCGAAACTTCTTAAAAAGCAAAAAGAATATAATAGCCTTAGCGACATTTATGTTCTTTTTATGTAAAGGTCTTGTTTGGTTAGGGCTAGTTTATTTCGGATATGTGCTAGTAGATTTTTAAGATTTGTCTTGACAAACGCACGATTTAATGCTATACTATATGAAATAAGTGGGAGATATACTATGAAATTGAGATTGATGTTTTTAAAGTTCTATGATCTTTATAATTTAGTGATGGACCACAGTAAGAATCCATTGAGACATATACCTGATCCTTTGTCTCGAATGTGGATCATGACTGTTTTAGCTTGGATGTGGTGTATTGCTTTTGGAATTTACATCGGCAGTGTGATCTATATGGGTGTTAGTCTTGTTGCTCATTTAGCGTTACTTTTCATGATCACATTTACAGCCGCTGTATTTTATGATGCTGAAAAAAGAAATGATTCGTGGTTACTAAAACTACGAAAAGAGCAAAGATATAAATAAAAGTATTCGTGGAAGCATAAAGTAGGAAGTTTGGACATGGGTTTGAATCCCATCGCCTCCACCATAATTACATTGTTGATCTAGAAGTAACAAAGGTTACGAAGAGGCAGATTCTGCACAGTGTAATTATGATGGGGGCGTTCTGAATTCGACAGGCGACTGAGAGTATGTGGAGAATCAGTGAAGAAACACTGCATAAAATCAACTTAAAATAACTGCAAACGATGATAATTTTGCACATGGTGATTATGCCCTAGCGGCTTAATCTACCGGGGTCGGGCACGCCTAGCAACAGAATGTGCCAACACGCCTTCTCATATACAAAGCATGATAACAGTATATGTAGAAGAGAGGTACGACATACCCGAAAAAAGGAAATTCGAAAATGTCAAATTCAACTAAAGAGGAGCGTGGCTTGGCCCACCACGAGCATGGATGCTAGTTAGCATGGATTGCTAAAGAGACAGTGCAGTTTGATAGAAATCAACGATAAGCACGACTCAAAACGGGCCACTTTTATTATTAACTTGAATGAAGGATTTATTATGACAGCACCAACGAATGTACCTCAACCCATTATTATCCCAACAGCCGAATCAGATCGCAAATTGATGAAAGAAGTCATGGTGTCAGTTAGCAATTCCTACACTCGTATCGAAGCTGAGAGAGATTATATCAAAGAATCTATCGAATGTCTTTCTGAAGATGTCGGTATTCCTAAGAAGTATCTGAATAAAATGGCCCGCATTTTTCACAAGAATAATGTGGATGAAGTTGTTGCTGAGATCGAAGAAATCGAAGCATTAATCGAAACTATTAAGTAGGTCCCGTAATGACTAAATTAGTTAGCAGAAGAATCAAAGTTGAAGAATCTGGCCATGCTCAAGCACTTATCTTTGAAGCTGATAATGGTTGGAGAATAGAGTACTACGATCCTCGTGGCACTTTAATATCTACTGAATTGCATGAGCGTAAATCCCTACAGTGGGCAGAAGATGTCGCAGAGAACTGGGCTTTAGGGATTAAGGTGCTAAATGGCTGATAAGAAGGAAGAAATCAAAGCCTTTAATAGACTTAACTCTGAACGCATCATGATTGATATCGCAAAGCACATTGAAGCTGGTGTGCCATATATTGATGCAGTTGTTGAGTATGCGGCAACGAATGAACTAGAGATCGAAGTTATAGGAGAAATCATTCGTAAGTCACCTGTTCTAAAAGCGAACATTTATCGTGAGGCTGAAGAACTTAATATGATTGAAAAACTTGTGAGATTGCCTATATGACATCATCCGTGTACTCGACTAGAGACGCATTCGACCTCTACTGTTACTACATGGCAATTAAGAAACACTTCACATCAAACTATGACTTTGTAAAGTATGGCGGTAAGATGAGGCTTACTGTCGATGGATTTGAAAATAGAAAAGATAAGTTCTTTTTCTATAAACTATCAAAGAGGAAAGATGCTAAAGATTATATTCTAGCGAATATATTAAAGAAGCCTAGCCTCTGGATTGGCGACTTAGTAGATAGTCATGAAGCTGAAGAAGTCTATACTGAGTGGTCAAAAAGGCAACAGTCATTGTCGTATGTTTTTCGTAATGAACTTGATGAGTTAGACGATGACTTCAATGCCAACATTATTGTAAACGATGGTGCATATCCAAAGCTACTGTCACTTTACAATAAGAGAAGAGTGTGTATTGAGACATTGATTATCCTTGATGATCTCACTAAATGCTTTTCATATTGGGAGAAAAATATTCGTGATACCATAGTTTTCCCTGATATAAATAATACTGTCAATAACTATAAGCCTTTTATAGATTATGATAAAGTGAAAATGAAGAAAATAGTACTTGACAAATACAACGCATATACGGAGAAAATAATATGTCTTTTGCATCATTAAAGAAAAACCGAACATCCTCTTTTGACAAGTTGAACTCTCAACTACAATC
>Ga0181402_1000875_pt1 | contig 11163 bp, 21 predicted proteins | sample 25SPOviralmetaG_FD_130131 | JGI IMG/M metagenome (GOLD analysis project Ga0181402, IMG submission 130131) | Marine viral communities from the oligotrophic San Pedro Time Series (SPOT) site, San Pedro Channel, CA, USA - 25 SPOT_SRF_2011-08-17 | ecosystem: Environmental > Aquatic > Marine > Strait...
CCCTCCGACTCAATATGTGTTTTTTCTACACAGTCATTATTACCACAAAGCCTGGTCCCAGGCAAGTAAGGAACTCCCATGTCGTTCACGGGTGTTATCTGATCCTCGTCGAAGTAGCCATGCCACGGCACACACTTCCCTAGGTCCGAGTGAACCGTTTTCATACGCTTAGCCCGACACGAAGCGCAGAAGATGATGTTCTTACGAGCCGTCTGAGATTCCCAAACGTAACCGCAGCGACGACAGCGGAGGACAGGCACCCCGCAAGCTTACAGCTCCGATTGAATCAACACCCGTAAAGCAAGCTCGGCTTGTTGCGGGACTACACCATTGCCACAAGCGCGTAATTCTTCACGCCTGCCAACACCCGCGCCGACAATAAAACCTTCCTTTAGCCCCATCATCCACTCTGTAAAAGAAGAAGACAGTCGGTGCGAGCCATCTTTGCCGTCAGGCTTCGTCGGGTCCGGCGCTTTCCTCCCAATAATTTTTTCCCATCTTTCAATGGCCGGCAAAAACCTTCCCCAGTCAATTTCTTTTTTGTGAACCAGCCTTGACAAATTGACCGAATGTAAAGACCCGTGCGACATTTGCGAAGATTTCATATTGTCCGCGTAAAGATCAGTAGCGGTAGGCGTCGGCAAAACAGAGTCATTATGAAACTCTCGGATAACTGTTTCTCGTACATTCGCATACCCACCCTTTGAGCGATCTATCTTGCTCTCGTCTCTTGCTGGCAAATAATTCATTGTGTTTGGGGTTGGGAAAAGCGCCTTCTCGATAGCCTTAGAAACTTTCAAGCCATTCATTGCAGCCAACTCCGCCATCTGATCCCTCACCTGCAACATACGGTTTTTCTCTAACGCCTGCTTCTCGGTAATAGCACCACCGTCGCCCTCAATAGCCGATGGCGTCCGCAGCAGAGATTCCTCGGGGATAGGCGACGACGAAGACCCTGAATCTTCTATGGGGCGCTCCCGCGTCGGAAGCAAGTACGCTCTCCCATCGAGCATCGTACCCGAGCGAGGCCAAGTCTCCGAGAACGGCTCCGAGTGCTCGCAAAGAAGGCTCACCTTCTCCGGCTTCTCCCATACACCACGGGCACTGCTCCAAATCGCTACTAGCTTTTGCACTTAGTAATCCCCTCACATTCTCAATCACAACCAGCTTTGGTTGCAAAACGTCAATGGCTTCGGCAAACTCACTCCACAAACCAGAACGGGTGCCTTCGCCGATCCCGGCCCTGCGCCCCGCAAGAGACACGTCCTGGCAAGGGAACCCGCCAGTAAGAATATCTACCGCTTCTACCGAACTCCAATCCACCTCACTAACATCACGATAATTAGGAATCCCCGGAAAGTTATGTTCCAATATCTTCGACGGACCATCTGCCCATTCGCAGTGCCACGCGACCTCCGCGCCAGTAATAGCGCTTACGGCGAGGTCCAAGCCACCGTATCCGCTAAATAAAGAACCTATTTTCATGACACCCCCCAATGTTTGAAAAAGTGAGAAACGCGCGATCACAGGGCTTTTGCGTGCATGGCGTGGCGCGCTCCTCACGTCGAGCATACAGCGATCTAGTCATTTGCAATCAAACTCCCCAGGCCGACACTCCCAATGCTCACCCTGGTCATGCAAAGACCGAACCCACTGACGCTTCCCCGGACCCTCAGCAGCAGGAGCAAAAGGCTTACCCCAATCATTCAAAGCCTCACGCTGCGGCAACAGATCGTTCTCCCAAGCGTCAGCGTTCAACCAACTAGCAGGATTCTTCGTGAACTCAGGTTTCCTATTCGGATCATCACGATACTTTTCAACGCCCTCCAAGATGACCGAAAGCGTAGCCCTCTTCAAGGCGCCCTCAAGCGCCTTTTCGGCTTTTCTCCTATCCGCCTTCTTCGGATAAAGATTCCAAAACTGATCAAAAACATCTTTCTTGTTTTTTAGTTCTTGTTCTATGGTTCTCGTTAGTGCGACATCCTTGTCCTCTCGTCGGACATTTTTGTCGCCTCGAAGGACATTTTTGTCCTCTCGAAGGACATTTTTGTCGGGGGACATTTTTGTCCCCTCAGGATTATCCATGACCAAAGTGTAGATATTCGAGTGATAGCGACCACGGTTTTCTCTCTTGATTGCACCAACCTCTTGCAGCTCCGCCACGGCACGCTCCACGGTTTTTACAGACGCTCCCATGCGCTCTGCCAGCGTCTCTCTTGACGGAAAAGCTCTATGAGTGTTGTAATCCGCGTAGCGCGCCAAAACCGCGTACAACCGAAAAGCACTGTTAGAGATTTCAAGATCAATAACCCACTCGGGGACGAGAGCAAACTTGCGCTCAAGACTGATAGTTGAAGACAATTTTGACTACCCCCGTTTCCATTTACAGTCATCGAATCCGGTCACTTCCACGACACCTCCCGGTCTTTGATTACTTGACTTTGCGAAATGATTGGCAAGGGGTCTACAACCTCGCCATCAATGTGAAGCTCGAAGTGCAAGTGGGGTCCGGTGCTAATGCCCGTAGAGCCCACGGCACCGATGATTTGGCCTCGTGCGACAGTGGCTCCGACGCCCACGTCATCGGGAATTGAACCCGACTTCAGGTGAGCGTAAACAGTAACCCAGCGCTCCACCTCACCCTCGGTTATCGGCACAATATGTTCTATTTTTACCCAGTACCCATACCCCTGGTTTACCCCAGCCTGCGCCACCACACCGTTCAAGATTGCCATGACTGGCTCGCCTGCGCCGGGCACAAAGTCCACGCCTTGATGGTCGCTGCTACAAGCGGTACAAGGCGCAACCCTCCAACCGAAGTCACTACTTATTTCGGGATTATGCACAGGCAACACCGCCTGAGCATAGTTTAGATAGTTGGGCCGATCAATCTTTTGCTCATAACGACTTTGCACAAAAACGGGTGCCGGAATCACCATTTGGACCACGGGCGCGCCTTCTATATCAAACACCCCGCGTTCGCCACTAACCGAACGCTCTCCCGCCGAGGACCCCGTACCCAAAGCAGCTTGCTTCCCGTCTGAGAAAAACAACATTGGCAAAAACATATAAACAAAAACAATCACATACGACACGACGAGCTTTCTCTCACTTAGCGCTTTTAGCATTGCCGACACCCTCTTTCCATTCCCAATAAGCGTTCGCATTTTTGCGATGCCTTATGTGCTTTGCAAACTGGCGAGGGTGGTCAAAAGACTCTTCCCTCAGTTCTCGAAGGTCAATGCCAAGCTCTTTGGCCCAACTGACCTCAGTAGTACCCTTCTTCGTCTTCATAAATTTCCTTCGTTCCGTTAGTTTTCAGAACGTACCAGAGTTGGGTCACTACGTCAAAGACCGGAAGGCTGTGGTCCTCCCAAGACCGAAGTTTGTGACCTGAGCTGCGAGCGGCCGCGCCCACCCAGGCAACCGATTCCATTTCACCGTTGTAAACGGCGCAGACAGCCATCAACCATTCGGGCTTGTCCAGCAACTTAGAGCCACCATGCCCGCGATTCCTGCGATGATGCACAACAAGATCGTTGCTCTCGCCACAGTGAAAACAATATGGGTCTCGTGCCAAAACCATCTTCCTAATCGAAGCTTTCATTAGTCCTCCCGTAATCGTCCTCAAACCGAACACTGTCCGCGGGGTCCACCAACCCGGCAGTAACAAAAAAAACTTCCATGTCCCCTACCATTGCAGACAAACGGTGCAACTGACCAATATCTATAAAAATCGAATCCCCGGGACCAATCAAAAACTGTGTTTCTTCAACGCTAAGTTCCCCGTTGCCAGATTCAACAAACCAAAAATGTGACTGACCTTCATGCAAGTGCAAAGAGGTGCGTTCGCCTTCGCGTAAAAGGAACTTACCCATTATGAAACGCTCGCCGACAAGCCACTCGTCTTCCAAGCCCCAGGGTTTTTCTACTGTCACCCGCCAGAACCCCAGCCGTCGCCGCGGAAAGACACTCCCCCCAGGGAGGGTTTTTTTACCATTTCGTTACCGCAGTCTTCGCAGCATATTTTTGCCTCAGCTTCAATTCCATGCTGAATTGAACGAGTCTGTTTACAGTCAGAGCAACCATAAACATAAAAAGGCATATCAGAGTTTCATTTCGGCTTGCATAATCTTAGACATTGTTGCATTAGCCATTATTTCACCTTCTAAAGCCTTCAACTTTGTTTTGACACGGTTTACTTTGGCTTTGCAAACATCTCGCGCCCAGCGAGCTTCGGCGGCCTCTAAGCGTGCCAAAGCATTACGATCAGCAACGGTGCCTTGAGCCTCGACAAACGCCTTGTGTTCAAGTAAGTCCAAATCGCGTTCCGCGTCAGCTAACTCAATTTCAGCCTCAAAGAGGGCTTCCACTCCCTGACGGGTCATCGCTGTTAGCTCCTGCAAGCCCTTCACTATTTCGGATGGCAACATTTATCGTTTGCATCCTTTCGAGAAGGGTTGCTCGCCAAAACTCCACGTTAGAGTCATTTTTTTTGACCGCTTCCAGATACGCCTGTAGAAGCTCCTGTGCGCTTGCCTTCATTACCTGAAAGTCTCTCTGCACGATTCCTCACCTGCTCTAGCGTTTTCTGATCCGCGCCTGCGGCCTGGGCTTCTGCCCATAACAAACGTAGCGCACTCACATCATCCAAAGCCTTCGCCTCGGCAATATAGTCACGGTTCCCCGCCGGAACTTTACGCATCTCCTCCCGGCTCGCCCTGTGTTTTGAGCCGTGCATACCGAGGTTGGCAAGGCACCGACCCACAGATGACGTTTCTGTTAGTTCCGCCGCAAACTGGCTTGAGCCCTTCTTTTCTGTCGCGTAACCGACAGCTTTTGGTAGCCCGGCTGCTTGATCTCCAACATTCAAATAAATGTAAGTTTTGAAAATCCACTCGGCGTCATCGGGTACAAGCTCCGTGATTATCCGACCATCTTCGTTCTGGGCATAAAACTTTGCAATCCTAACCTCCACCATGTCGTACTGATTTGGGTCCCATCTCATTACCGTTCTCCCTTCACTACAAGCCAAGGCTTTCCTTGGGCTCTTGATTGTCTTTGCGCGACGATAATTTTTTCACCGTTTCGCATGACAAAACCATACTTGGCTTTGCCCATCGAGTCCAACACTTTTGACTTAGTTTCGGTCAAAAGTTGTTCCGACTCAAGAGAGCCGCTATGCGCCCGCAAAAGTAACTCGCCAACATCCCCCAAATCAACCTGTTCGTCAGCTTCAATGTGGGGATTCAGGTACCTCACGGCCTCGTAAGTCGCCTTGCTGCCATCCCAATCTGGCTTCTGCACGTTCTGTAAATGATCCCAGAACCGAATTGCAGCCTCTATTTGCGCCTCAATTTGGAAATCGTCTCGATCTATCCAGCGCTCTTCATAGTTCCAACCAGCCACAGCGACGATGACCGAACGTTTCAAACCGAAAACCGCCATGTAATGCTGCACCTGTGCTACATAAGCAGGAGGCGCGTCGCCCCAAGTCCCGCGTGACGTTTTTACCTCGACAACAATCCACTCGTCATTCTTCGCGTCATAAGCTAAAGCGTCAGGGTTGGCGTGCAAAAAATCATAATCAGGGTGCCGATAAGTTCCAGCCCCATACACCTCGAACTCCGGGTGTTCTTCCGCCCACAAAGACAACACGGGCTTCTCAAAAGCTCGCCCAAACCGAATAGACCAAGAAGACAAAGGGGGGTCGGGAATCTGCCCAGTCCTCTTAGCCCACAAGGCAAAAGCCGACTCCCACGGGTTCAAACCCATAATCGTGCCTATCTCCGAACCGCCCACACCGTGACGCCTCATTTTGTGCCACTCCTCAGAACCAGCTTCGGCAGAACCGAGCCTCACCGCATTGTTGAAAGTTTCACCATCAAGAGTTTTGTAAATAACGTCATCATCCATAGAATTACCTTATGACTAACGGCGGACATATCAAAATGCTTTACTTCGAACTGCAAGACACAATGGACGCGCAAGAAGAAACACTTGGCTGCCAAGAGGCACCAGACATTTTTTTCCCGGAGGACTTCGCCAACAAACGGGTCAGAGAAGAAAGCGTTGCGCTTGCCAAATCTTTATGTGAAAAATGCCCCATCCAACTTGAGTGTCTCGCTTACGCGGTTCAAGCAAAAGAAGAATGGGGCATTTGGGGGGGTCAGACCACGAAAGAGCGTCAGCCGTCCTCGGGCTCCAGATTTAGGTGAACAGTCATGGTGGCGTCTAAAAGCGCCTCAGACAGCCTCCTAGCCTCTTTTATAGTCAAAACAAGCGTGCCGCCACCCTCGGTGTTAGAAACGTCAAACCACTTATCAGATTTGACAACAACCTCGTCACGATCTCTTTCTGCTTGAAACATTTTCACCCTCCTATGAGCAAACAATCTAAACGATTGCAGTAAAGCACAAACCGGGCTCAAAGTCCAACACCGGAAACGCAAAAACCCTCCCCCAGCGGATCAAGCTTTACGGGGGAGGGCTTCTGTTATTAGGAAGGAAAGGTCATTACTGACACGACTCACAATCTACCAGAGATTGCGGGTCCACGTTACAAACGACACCATCAACAACTTCATTCATTTTTATTCCTCCGCCTTTTTGTCGTATTGCAAAACAGATGTCAAAAGAGACATGACACCAGCCAGAGCTGAAACACTCAAGAGATTTATTATATCTACCTCTAGTACCCCGACAACTCCGGCGGCAGTCAAAGTTGCAATGGCGGTTTGGCTCGAAGTTTTGATAGCCCTCTCACCCGCGTAGGACCAATAACGCATCCACTTACCCATCACTGTTCTCCTCCTTATAGGCACGATCTTCCCAAACGGAACCGAAAACGTATGTTGATAGAACCAAAGTTACTAATGCTGCGCCAGCGGTGACAAGATCGTTAACGTCAACCCCTGTGCCCATCAAAGTTGCAATGGTGCTCCCAATGAGCATGAATCCGCCAATGCTAAATCCAGCGAATATGTAACGACGACGTATTTTCCAAGAAGGTTTTTTCATGGCACTAAACGTACCAGAAAGGGCGCTAAGGCCGCGACCAAACCAAACCCTCCAATGGCTTGCCACATTCGCCTCTCTAGCGCCCTAATCCTGTTTTCGTGATCTTCAATTTTCTCCTCGCTGTCGGGAAGCGAAGAAACCACTTTTTCTAGGAGGCGACCTTGCCTTTGAACTTCTGTGTAAATATCTTTCATGCTTACCCTGACCGAACCGGTATCGTTTGGGTCAGTCATTACCAGCCGCCTTGGTTTAGAAACTTTTGTAAAGCAAGGACAGTAGATTTTCCAGGCACGCCATTTATGCGATTTGTGTAGAGATTTTTAGCCCTTAGCATCCGTTGAACTGCGCGCCAGGTCTGCCTGCCAATTAGGCCATCCTCAGTGAGCTTCGGTTTTTGCTCAGCCTTGACCGGCTTGCTTTCTGAGGCATAATCGCCTGAAAGAATGCTCTCGGGGTTGAAGTCGGTCCCCCAACGCCGCGAGCGCCTGGTTTCCCAGTGGAGGTGAACCCCGGTGCTCGCACCGGTTGTCCCAGTATGGGCCAGGACTTCTCCTCGCTTGACCTGAGTGCCCCTCAAGAGACGTGACGGTTCCCGTAAGTGGTAGTAGACAGTCCACACACGCGGGCTCTTGTGTTCCAAGATTAGGGTGTACCCACCACCAGTGCGCTTATTCAAACTTGCGCCCTTGTGGACGACTTTGCCATCCGCAGGCGCATAGATAGGACCGTTGTAGCCAACGTCCACGCCCCGATGCTTTTTGCGTCTGCCGGTAATCGGGTGCTTGCGATAACCCCAGGGGCTACGGATCGTTTCGCCAGCGGGCCAGGGCTTAGAAAGATTCATTAGTGACCTCTACCCAGTCACCAGCTTCTTCGTCCCAAACATAATCGCCTTCAGGCATTGGCACAGGTGCCATCCATAGGCAAGTGTCCTCGTTAAGAACCCACGACTCATACTTTTTTGGCGGCACAAAACCATCTAGCTCTTGATTGTAAGAATATCCCGATGCCGCGTGATTGAACCGTAACGCCTTAGACTGGTCATCCGCAACGGTACGGTCAGAGTTGTAATACACGCCACCGAAAGTGTTGAACGAACTTTGAACCCAACGTCCACCGAGGTTGTCAATAAGCCATTGATAGCCTTCATCTGGGTCATCGTTGTTGCCGACAGTCACCCGAACAACCAAGTTGTTTTCGTCTATTTCTGCCCAGTGTGACATTAGATTCTTGTCCTAACGATTACGACACCGGAACCGCCAGCGCCAGCGTATGGTGAGCCTTCGTTTGTGTCAGCGTTACCAGAGCCCCCGCCGGTGTTTGCTAGACAGTCCACACCACGTTGATTTACAGGTGACCCAGCACCACCGCCGCCAAGTCCGCCAGCACCCTCGCCTCCCGCTCCGCCACCCCCGGCAAAGTAGACATTCCCAGAGTCCACCTGACCGATTGCCTGAGCCGTAGCGATTGAAGTGCTAATGATTGTCGTGGTCCGACCCACACCCCCATTGATATTTACAGCGCTTACTGTACCGCCGGTTCCGACTCCGCCAGCGCCCCCGCCAGCGCCCGCGGTCCCATTCGCCACATTTGTAACGCCACCCCTGAAACCTTGACCAAAAGTGCCGTCTCCAGGTCTAAAGTTATCTGCGGCCAAATAACCGTCCCCCGAGGCTCCGCCACATCCACCGTCTTTGCCGGAATCTCCGCGAGCATCCCCAGCGCCCCCGCCCGCAATCGCAACCGCTAGGGAACCGATAGAAGAATTGTTGCCGTTATTGCTTGAGGCGGTTGAGGTGGTAGCCGCCCCGCCCGACCCAATGGTCACCGCATATGAACCATCGTCAATCCGCGCATATTCTGGGGACTCAATAACACCGCCAGCACCACCACCGCCAACATTGTTTCGAGTGTTATTCGATGACCCCGTAGCCCCGCCAGCGACCACAAGATAATCAATGCGACCAGAACGGCTAACCGTCAAAGTCCCACTCGACTTGAACACCCAGTAATTCCAAACTCCATCGGTGTCAGAGAACGAACCCGTTGGCGTTGTCGTAATCTGGCACCACTCCAGGTTGCTATTTTTACCGGATACACGGTTATATTTTTCTTGACCGAAGCCGACAGAACTCCGGCTCATACTTGTGACAGCCATAACCGCCCCTTAGGAAATCTCGGTGCCGAAAATGCTCACAGTCATGTCAGCGCTTGACGCATACGCGGTTACAACATCAGCAGCATTCAGGGTAACTCCTAAGGTAAGAGTTGTGCTGTCGTTAGCCGCAATCGCCACATCGTAAGCAACGTAGTGAGTGTTGGCGATACCAGCACCATCAGGCCGGAAGGCTAGACGGAAAGAGCCAGCCGAAGCGCCACGGTTAGCAATAACAATCGTGCTAATGACCGTCTCGGTAGAGCCAGGCACAGTGTAGACATCAGTGTTCGTTGTTGCACTCGGCGCAGATTGTCCGAGAATTTTGTAAGCGTTAGCCACGGGCTATGCTCCCATCGTCATAAAGTTTTGTTCGAAACCGCCGCTGGCACCGCCAGAAAAAGTTTCCCAGGCACTCCCATTGTAGTAGGTCAATATGTTCCCGGTGGTGAGATGCGCGTACTGACCGGCAGTTGGCGAACCAATCGCAGAATCACGAGCAGTTGCGTCCGAAAACGTCGCAATGGCTTGATCCATCAAATTTGTTTGTACGTTTGCGGCTGTAAGTATTTCGTTTACAGCAAAAGTTCTATAGGGCATTTTTGTCCTTTACCAGCTAAGTGTGCCTACATCTAGTTTACCGAATACTGTGTCGTTCAACACAATCGGCGCGTATCGTGTTTCTTGGAAGCCAAGATCAACAATGTTTTGTTCCGTGTCTACGGTGCGACCAACACGGATAACTTCGACATATTTGTCAATCGCATCGCCAACGCCATTCGGGGTAAACGTCACCTCGCAAATGTCACCGATCTCTAAAGCAAAAATTGCGTTTTGTTGCACGCTTGATAACTTGTCTAACGAAAGCTGTATGCCCTCGAAACGATACTCTGGCTCCGAGTATAAAGAGGCAAGCCCGACTGCAATGTCTACCAAATCGGTGTCATTTGCCAAGTGCATATTGTCAATTTTCAAATCACGCTTGCCATAAGCGTTTACAGAAGAGTTGTCTGCCGCAAGCACCGAGCCGCCATCTTTGCGGCTCAAATGTATTGAATTGAAAAGCAACTCCGAACCGAAGACCACTTGTATGCTCTCAAAGGGTATCCCGCCTGTCCCAAACGAAACTAAGCTTGACGAAACAGGAGCTTTCAACCTATCTCGAAAGCCAATTTTGCCGTCTTTAGTAATAAAAACATAACCGGGATCAGACTGTGCAACATTTTGAATGTAAGAATAAACGTTAGTGTCCGCCACGACAGCCTGAGTGCCCATATCTACAGCGCCAGTGTCAATATCGCGCAAAGCAAGAGGCCAGCCTATCTCGGTTCTATCCAACACAGCGTTTATCCGCGCTCCGGCAAATTGTTGTGTCGGCGTGAAGGCTTCTAAAATCTGTGTATTCAAAATATAAGAAGCGTCAAAAGATTTCGCGGTGGCAGTAGAGTCACCATCTGGCGCGTAGCCCAAATCCCAGTCTTCAATAAACCCAGTAAACACGATTATGTCGTTGAAAAAAATTCTTATTTCTCTGCGCGGCGCAATCGCAGTAAAAAATTGTGACGGTGCGTAAAGAGGATCAAAGGTTCTGTCGTGATTATTGAAATCCACTTCCGCCGAAGCCACCGGGAACGTTGCAAAAGCTTGTGTCCTACCGCGACTAATCCTTATGTTTCTGACAAAACCTGTTACGTCATAAAAAATAGTGCCGCCTAGGCGAAACTCTGTGTTGTCCAATCGCCCCTGGACCGAATCGTCAAGTTTGAAAAATGGCGCTATCGGATTGCTTGATAAGTCAAAACCTATCTCTACTTTTGGGGTCGGGGCAGCCATAAGGTAATTACCCTCCCAGGTCTCTTCGTCCGAATGATGTGGATGCTAAGGCTGGGTTTCTATTTACAAACTTTTGTTGCGAGCGGGCAACATCGTCCGGCGCGGAACTGGTGTTGATAGTCACTATGTAGTTGCCATATTGTCCGGTCCGCTCCC
>Ga0181402_1000876_pt1 | contig 11159 bp, 31 predicted proteins | sample 25SPOviralmetaG_FD_130131 | JGI IMG/M metagenome (GOLD analysis project Ga0181402, IMG submission 130131) | Marine viral communities from the oligotrophic San Pedro Time Series (SPOT) site, San Pedro Channel, CA, USA - 25 SPOT_SRF_2011-08-17 | ecosystem: Environmental > Aquatic > Marine > Strait...
CCCCCGGCGCCGGTCCCCTGTCGCGTGTGCTCAGATTTTGAGCAATGCTACCCCTTTGAGCATGGCCGTAACTGCTATGCGTGCATAGTATTTTCCTGTGCGTGCATAGTAATTGCTGTGCGTGCATAGTAATTGGCTGACGTTGGCGCTTGCTTAGAATGATTCTTGATAAGAGGCAACATTTGGAATTGTGGGTTTTTTTTCGTAGTGGGGCGCTCGGGGTGCTTGGGGTGCTTACTTAGAATGATTCTAAATATAAAAAAAGCGCATGAAATGTTTGGTATTTAGATATGCATGTCCGTATATTTACACCATGAACGACGGAGCAAACAACAGTCAAGCAATCGCAGGCACTCGGGAGCCATTGCAACAGGTGCGCAAGTGCAGGACGCGCAACAGCAACAACCGCCGCAGTGAATGCAAGGTGAAAGCGGATGCATTACACGACAGGTACGGACGGCGCATAGAACGCGCAGACAACCAACGCAACGCACGCAAGGCAAAACGGGCCGCACGCATGAAGTAAGAAAAACGCAATACATATATTGAAGCGGGGATTCCTCCCGCGCATTGGCAAGACAGGACGCGGCCCACGGGCGCATGGCATCGCCGTGCCCTGTTGGTTCGTATTTAATCGCATTTAATTAAGTTACATAAAATCCATATCATTATGTTCAAAGTTTCTATTCACATCCTCGACAACAAGGGGAACTCCAATTTCACATGGACGGCCAAAAGTGACGCGGACGTTTCGCGTGCTCAGCTTTTGGATGCCATGCTTTCGCAATTCCGCAAGGCGCAAAACGGCGCGGCGGCGGTCGTCAACGGCGCACGCATAGGCCGAATCAAGCCCACGAATCGTGTGACGTTTGACGTGCAAAAGTTCGGGGACGTTTGGGAATCCATTCCTGTCGCTGAGAACATGGCACAGCTTGGCAACCAACGCCTGTTCAGCAAGAGCGGGGACGTGTGGGTGCCGAATGACTTCACCGCTTCCATCGAGTTCGTGTTGGACGTGCTCGACTTCTGAGGCAGGTACACTGACGAGTCCTAATTGGACGAAACGCCCAAACGTGGGCGTCTGTATCAACTTCAAATTCCTGTCAACCATGACATTTACACAAATCGAAGAACTCTCGGCCCTGTTGTCGGAGTTCACCCGCATCTCTCCCTTCGAGTTAGGCAGCGACGAAGACCGCACACTCTGGGCAGCTCTCGAAATCATCAACGAACACCTAGAGAAATAATGGAACCCATGACCGCCCAAATGTCGGCGGGTGCCGAGTACTTCCTCGTCGCCCTGCCTTTCGTGCTTGTCGCGATTTTCTCGACTTATGTTGTTTACCGCAAAACCCAAAACTGATGAACCTACCGACCCGTAACAACATCGACCGCGCCATCCTTTCGGGGCACGTCTCAAGTGTGGAAGCCTACAACATGGTGAAGCACCCCGACTCGAAAGCCTACATCCTCTCCCAGCACCTGGACGAGGAACTGGAACTCCATCTCAAAACCCAAAACTGATGAGCTACGCAATTCTCGCCGTGTCCTTCGCGGCCCTTCTCATGTTTGACCCATACAAAGCCCACATCAAATGAACGCAAAGCAAGAACTCCAAGACCTTCTCGATAAGGTCGACCGCCACTTCGTGGTGGACCCAACTCAGTATCAAGAAAATGAAGCCATCTTGGGCACAATCGCGGGACAACCTGCGCGGCTCTCGATGACCACAAAGATTAGCGGGTGGCAAGTGTCTAAAGCACAGGTCATATTCCAAGTCATAATTAACACGCACGCCGTCATGACGTGGGGTTGTGTGTCAGAGGGAGACACCTCGCACCTGGTTCATTGGTTCCTTCTCAAGAGAGACAACGCCAAGCAAGAATACTACGACATGCAAAACTCAATGAGGGACGTCTGGGACGCCCTCAAGTAATCCAAAATGAAACCTGTAGACAACTACCCCGCCAACTTCCTCCGTGCTCTCGTGTACTGGATGAACACGCGCCCCGACTACGAGAACGACGGCAAAACTGTCGAGCAAATCATCGAAGAATTCAGAGAACATCAAAAGACATCATGAAACATCTACTCAACAAATCAGAGCGCACCGAATGGCTCGACCAAAACTGGCGCTACAGCGTCCTGACCTTCCGTTACTCAGGCGGGGTGCACGGCAACATCGCCAAGGTTATCGACAAACGCGGGGACATCATCAAGGGTGTCCGATGCACGGGCGGGGGCTACGACATGGGGGGGACGTGCCTTGGGCAGTTCATGGAGCAATGTTTTCCCGAGCAAATCAAACGGCTCGATTCAAGGGAGTTTTACGGCCTGCACCATTGGAACACAAAGACAAAGCGACGTCAGTATCGCTCAAGCAAAGACACGCAGACGGGCCTCGATGGGGCTTGCGGTATGTCTTCAATGCAGGACATCCTCAAGAAAATTGGCTTCAAGATGCAGTACATCAACGAAACACGTGGGAGGGTTGACACCACCACTTACATACTTAAAACAGCCTAATGACACGTTCCGAATTTGACATGGTTATCAACCGCTGCAAAGAGCGCAACCTTATCGTTGCCCAGAAGCAGGCGGAATACGCTCTGACGCTGTGGTCTTATGGCCGCACTGACGAGGCACGCAAGCAACTGACACAAGCCAAAAAAGAATACCTACAAAACCTAGACCTATGACACGCCACGAAGAAATGTACCTGGAGTTTTTCAATGACTTCCTGACCATCAAGCGGTTCTCCGAGCACCACAACATCACGCCCGACGAGGCCGTCAAAATCATCACTCGCGGCAAGCGCGACCACTATTCTCGACTCAAAATTCAAGTCAAATGAAAAAGTTTAATCAAAGAAGAGAAGTCATGAAAGAACAAATCAAAGGGTTGATTGAGTACGCCAAAAACCCAAAGCACTCAGAAGAAGGAGAGAACTATATCTCTGACGGAGAGATGTTGGACATCGTTTTAGAACAATTAGAAAAACTAATAAAGTAGAACCAAATGCCTAATATGTCCTACTGCCGTTTCGAGAACACGGCTCACGACCTTGACGATTGTGTCAAGGCCATCAACAACGGAGATGCTCACGACCTCAGCCAATGGGAGCTCGGGGGGCTTAGTAGAATCCTTGAGCTGTGCGAGCAAATCATGGATGACAAGTCCTACATCGAAGGCATCATCGAAAAACACAAGGAGTCATGATAAGTTGCTTGCTTGCAAAACAAATCAAGTCGACGCTCAACGAGGCGGTCGACCTCATGGAAGACTGCGCTGATGCCATCGCTGACCACGACATGGGCAATGTCGAAGGGTGGAGGCATCATGTTAATCAGATACTCAACGCCATCGACATGGCCGAATACGAATATGTCATGAAACAAGTACACAACAATGAATAACACAGCCGAAAACTACGAGCTCATTAAAGCTCTCGAAGACCAGGTGATTGCGCTGAAGCAAAAAATCAGGAAAGAGAAAGAGAAGAAGATGCCCGACACATGGAGAGTAATTGATAAGAGAAGCAAGCATCGAAATAGCCACAGGTACACCCCCGAACATGTCACTCACAGGTTCTACATCTACAGCGAGAACGAGAGGCGCAATGTCATGCAGGTGTATGGTGACTTTAGCCAAGGCAATCGCAACTCGGTGTACCTCTCAAAGTTTCCGCAGATGTTTGCCCTCATCACCAAAATAGCCGAGGAAAGCAGGTTCAACGCACGCACAGCCAAGAACTTCATGTTGCAGGCCAAGGACATCCTTTCTCAAATCGAATCTGACATCAAAGAACACGAAACCTATGAAATTTAACAACTCAAGCATCACGGTAATGCTTTTTTGTGCATACCTTGCGTTCCTCTCGACGCTAACCATTATCTATTTCTTTAATACATAATCATGTCTACTGAATACGACTTCAACAACACCCACTCCTTTGTGGTCGAGCGCCTGCACGACGGCAACGAGCTGGTGTGCTACTTCAAGGCTTGGGGCGGCTTGAAGAGCAACGACTACGACGTTCCTGACGACTCGCCTGAGGTCGAGGTTTGGGCCTACACCGTTCGCTGTCCTGGCGGCAACGAGGTGCGCATCGACGCCTTCAACTTCACCGAGGGGTGGGACGAAGAGCTATACATTATGGGCCACGGCAACGCTGACCCGCATCAATACATATTAGACAACCTTTCAGAACTGACATCATGAATCCTCCTAAGCCTCACGTGGTGCTTAACGTAGCACCTCTGTCCTCTGACACATGGATGTTCCATCGTCAGCACAATGTAAAGATGAGCAGGGAGGGTGCTCATGCCCTAGCTGTCAAACTTGTTAAGGAGATGGAGTCGCAAGGTTTCTTTCACTATCGCAACTACCGCAACGAAGCGGCGCGGCGAAAGGTCAGTAAGTACGACAGGACGCGATGGGGTCTGAAGAGAATCAATCGTGAAGACGACAGCTTCGAGATGGCTGACATCAGCGTCATCGCTGTCGACGAAATGTACGACAGAGAGAAGGAGGCTTGGGCGTACCCCGATTGGATGTTATATGACCACAACACGGGCGACCACAAGTTCATAATGAACACGGTCGACCTGAAGCTTATGGTTGCGCATAAGAGCATGGCGCAGCGTGACCACAGCGAGTTCAAGGTGCTCGACATGGAGTGGACCACGGTCGTTAACAATGCTTTCAAGACGCTCGACAGCAACGTGAGGGGTCTCGTCTGTCTCGATGATGTGAATTGGTCAATGTTCCCACTGAAAAAACTTTACTCATGAGCTACGACATCTTTATAGGCCCGACCAAGATTTACGTGTATTGGTACGAGCAAGTCAACAAAGTTACTGGTCACGTGCGGCATCTGAACATGGGCAAGGGCTATCACAAAAACCCAAAGCAAAGCGACAAATGGCAGGCTATGGTGGCTCTTGAGCAGAGGTGCCGCGATGAAACGCCCTGGACTGTACGCGCCATCGGTGCGATGCCCATCGACATGTACGAGCGTCATGTCGGTTACGACCCCAACCAACCCGTCTTAATGAAAAATTATGGTAATACTTAGTATACTGCTATGCTTCTATTTCTTTTATCAGGTTGCCTTAGAAATCTTCAGGCTTATCGACGGCGACGAATATCCTCCCAAACTTGGAGAGATAAAGAACAAGTTCATCATGGGCAAGCCGCCCCGCAAGTTTCACCGCACCCTTCGTGCTTACGAGCCAAGGGTCACGACTCACTACTGCAAGGTGCCGGGTCGCTTGACCTGTGCTATTCGTCCTTGCGACGTCAATGGCGAGCGGATATGGCAGCTCGTCGTCGGCTTCAAGGAATCCGCTGAATCTAAACCATCACACTTTTGTCAAATCCCCGTCTATGCTGACGGACAAATCTATGACGTATGAGAAACGTTACCCCCAACCACTACGGTCGCTGGACTGAGCAAGAATCTGCTTACATCATGCACCACTACCAACACAAGTCTAACAAAGATATGGCTGTCGCCCTCAAGCGTACATGTGCATCTGTCGCCAATCAGCGTCACAAGCTGGGTCTCGATAACAGGGACTATAGCCGCTATCAACGCGCTACTCACAACGTGGTGTCAAAAACAGCTGCTCCTGAGCGAAAGAGCAGTAGCTTCTTTAGCTTCTTAAAGGGTCGTAAGCCATGAGAGACACGGCTGTAGTACGCAAGTGGCTGCACGGATGGACCTACAATATGTTGTCCGTCGAGCCCGAGCACGGTATGAAGATTGCTGACCTCACTCGTCAATGCTTCCACTACCTTACAAGAATAGATAAAGATGTTGCCATTGAAGAGCAGGTTGACTTCTGGTGGATGTGCGTCTCGCGCACGGTGCTCAAGCTACTGTACGAGTGCCAGAGTGTTGACATCGACTGCAACCATAGGCAAGGCGTGAGCATTATGCACGCCATACACAGAGAAGAAGTTTTTGCATGAACTGGTTTTGGAAATTACACTTGGCCATGGGTTTCTTGGCCTTTACTAATCTGATTCTTTGGTGCATTAGGAGTGCTCGGGACGAGCGTCTGTACGACGGGGTTCCTAAGTACATCCTGCATCGCGTCAAGGAAATCAACGCAGGATTACTACCCGCTGACATGGCGGTGACTCTCAAGCAATGGATGCCTGAGGGTGAGGATGTAAAGCTTCGCGCAGAAGCATCACCTATCTTTCAAGAACGCGGCACCGCACCTACCTGGTGTATTCGAGTGTCGGCACAGGGCGACGGAATTGACTCCGGGTTCGACGCACTGTTTAATCGTCGCGGAGAAATACTAACGTAATGGAAGCATCATTTTTCCTTGCGCACTGGGCTGAGCTGCTGATTGCGGCTATGGCCCTTGCGAAAGTGGTCGTCAATCTGACACCGACAGAACAAGACAATGCTGTATTCGGTTTGCTCGACAAAATCGTCACTGCGGTGACGGGCGACCGACGTAAGAGGGGCAAGTGAGTCTTGCTCGTATGATGATATTGGGTACCAAGATGTCGTTCACTGCGGAGAACATACGCCTAGCTCTCGAAGAGCATGCCTTCTCGGAAGACCGTTCTAATAACCTCCGAGAAATAGCGGATATGCTCGACGAAGCCGACAAGCTTTTGAGCTGGAGTTCAAAACGGTGCGACATCTTGGCCCATCTTATCTTAACTTACAAGCGCGAGGGCGACGTCTCTCGTAAACACATTGAAACACTACTTACACAATGAAAAAGTCACAGGAGGATAGGTTCCGTGCTCTGGCAAAGCAGCACGACCTTATTAAAGACGACTTCTGGAAAGCATCTCAAGGCTTTGTTATCATCACCCGCACTGGTATCGAGAAGGTACAGCGCTCGTTGGGTATTGAAGTCAAGTACGAGGTGGTTTCAGAATTCAGTGACGTTTCATCAGGGCTATATGTGGTCAAGGCTATTGGGTACAATAAGGATAAACAGGTCGAGTCTTTTGGCGAGGCCAGCCCTAAGAATTGCCGCAATGCCTATCCTGTAGCGATGGCTGAGAAGCGGGCTCTGTCGCGCGTCATCCTAAAGATGGCTGACATGTACGAGCTCGGTGTGTACAGTGAAGACGAAGGCGACTTCAAGCGCAATGAGTGATTGGATTGACGACTTGTTTGACGGTGAAAAGCAGGGCACTGTGCCGCTGGATATGCAGCATGCACGCTCATTTGCTGCACGACTAGTGCGCAACTCTGTTGACACTCGCGAAAACAAGGACAGACTGATAGCTTGGCTAGAAGACTGGGACATCCACATCACCCGCGACGAGATTCAAGACTTTATTGTCGCTGTACAAGTGAACCAAATGAGTCCGCGTGAGAACGCGAACATGAGCGCAACTGATATTAACGAGTGGGTCAAGACCGCAATGGCTTTGGACCGACACAAACCAACCACATGAGTAACATTCCAAAAGCGTTAACGCTGAGCATTGATGTAAAAGACATCGACAAAAATCTGCTTATCCCAGGCAAGAATGGGAATGGCAAGTTGTACTTGAATCTGCGCATGCAGAACACGCCCGAATCCGCCTATGGTGACGACTACCTGGTCGCTCAGCAGGGACCGAAGCAGCCTGACGGCAAGAAGGCTGACGGGCCCATCTTGGGCAATGGCCGGGCATGGCAAATCACTGAGGGTCGCAGCGCACGCGACACTGACAGCACGCCACCCGAGCCTCAGAACTTAGGGCCACACGATTCATCTGACCTTCCGTTCTAAAAATGGATAAAGCAAACCTCAGGGAGACTCTTGAAGCAATACGCTCTGCCCTTAGTGCCTACTTCAATGCTGACGGCGACCCGCAAGGACGCTCAGACATGGAGGCTGTCATGACTATTGTCAGCGACCATGTTGAAGGCATTGGAGACACTATCGAGCAAAACGTGGGCATCATGGACGGAGATGACGGTCTTAACGTCGCATACGACTTCGCGTCACACTTTGACACGGGTATGCTTGACGCTATGGACCCGACCGTGCGAATAGAGCTCCTTGAGGCTTGCATCTATGCTCTTAACTCCCGCATAAACGAGCTGGAGACTGAGTTTAAGAAACGAATCAATGAACGACGGCAAGGTCAATGAGGTAATAAAGAAGCTCTCTACCCTGCTCGAAAATCTTCTCAACCCACAGATGGTTGAGGAGTTTGTACAAATTCCTTACAGCCCCGACAAGACCAGCGCCAAGGCAAGCGCTGCCATCATCGGCAATGTGATTCCTGCTGCGAGCAGGTCAATGGGTTTCCCTGTCATCGAGCTTGGCGGCATGACGAGCGTATGGGTGGGTACACACTATGAGCCAATTACAGAGCATCACCGCTTTGAGTTGGTCAAGACTGTGGCTAAGAAGGCTCTCCTTCTCAAGCCAAACATATTGACATCAGAGTTCAAGAAAGAATTGGTCAAGGCAATGGAGCAGGCTGGTCAGCCCGAGAACATCTTCGGCTATGGGCACCGCCCAGTGCAAGGCATCAACTTCGAGGATGGTCTGCTTATGTTTACGACCAACGGTCACAGGTTTCGAGCGGGCCATGAGGCTGAGGACTTGACGACTTACTGCATACCTGGCAGGTGGAATGGGCGAAAGGACTCTAGGTTATGGCTAAGGTTCATGGAGGAGGCTATCCCTGACGAGGACATAAGGCAGTACGTTCTGGCCTCGTTCGGAAATGCTATTGCGTCCGACCCGCTGAAGGCACAGAAGATTTTGCTGCTCATCGGAGCCGCTGGTGCTGGCAAGTCGACTATGATTGAGGCCATTGCCAACTGCATAGGCAATCACAACGTCATGCGGAGTGACAATCTTAGCCAGATTACCCGTGACGACAGTCGGCATCGCATGAAGCTGGCTCATGCCACCCTGTGCGTTAGTGCTGATGCAAGTGCTAACCTCGGCGACAAGGACAGCCTTAAAATGATTGTCTCAAAGGAACGCATCATTGCACGGAAGCTGTACAGCGAGCCTATCGAGGTGTTGCCTCGCGCATCCCTCATCGTTGCATCAAATCAGATGTCCCTCTCTCATGCGCTCAGTGACCCTGGTGTCGCTCGGCGTTTTGACATCATCACCTTTAGGTCAGCAAAGGAGGCGAGCAAGCGTGACCCCTCCCTGCCCAATAAGCTGTCGTCAGAAGAGAACCGGGCTGGCATTGGCAAGAGCTTGGCCGAGGCGCTTATTGACATCATGCAAAAGAGCAACAACAAGCTCAAGCGTCCATACAGCTTACAGGTAGAGCTGGACAACCTGCGTCGTGAGGGCGACCCGCTCAGCAGCTACCTAGACCATCTTGGCCTAAGCACAGAGGTAGACCCTTTATGCAACACGGCTGAGGTGCATCAGGACACGCTGTACCGCGAGTTCAAGCTGTTCTGTAGCGACAACGGCTACAAGGAGTGGAGCATCCGCAAGTTTAAGAGCAGGCTCCGAGACATGGGCATCGAGGAGAGAGATGCTGGCAGTCGTAAACATAAGTACACGATGAAGTGTCAAGACTTGCTACGATTAAAGAAGGCGCGACTCATCATTTAGTGTGTGATTAGTTTGGATTTCTGGCAACTGTGGTATATTGGGGCCAATGAATCCTGTCAAGGTAGTCCTTTATGTGGAGCCAGAGCACCTGGGTATGAGCGCCTCTGAGGTGCGTGAGCTCGCTCTCTCCATTGCAGAAGCCTACCCGAACCCAGGCAGGTTTGTGTCCAGCTTTGGGTTTCTTATCTACACCGTTGTGCGACGTGCTGACGGCTGTATGGTAGAGGTTACGCCTGGCGCTGGGTTTCACAACTTGTTAGGTGAACCCCCAATAAACATGTGCTGATGCGGCAGCGAGTAAAGAACTGCACGTTTTTCGACGTGGAGAAGGCCAATGACTTTTTTGGTTTAGTGCAAAAAGACAAAGGAGCCTATCGAGACCTGAGTCGAAAGGAACGAGCTGCGTTTCAGTATTTCATGAGAGAGTTCATGTACCTGCCCAATACACTGATTGGGAAAATCGTGAAGCGCAAACCATGGCACGTCAACCAGACCATTGAGCGCATGAAGATTGCTGCTAATGAGACGAGGCTGCCCGTCACTATGAATGTGGGGTACCGTGACTTTGTTGAGTACTTAGACGACTTGATTCGAGAGTTCTACAACTGTCGCAATGTGGAGCTCAGCAGCTGTAGCGATGAAACTGAGAAAGCCTACCTCATCTGGGAGGGGCAGAAGGCATCACAATTCTTTGAGGACGCAGGGGTAGACCTGACGCAGTTAGGTATGGCAAAAGAAATGTTGTCAATGCTAGGGCTGCCCCGTGAAGGGTGGATGGCAGAGACAATCGTCAACAACTTTCGACTAGAGCCTAATGAAGCATTCGATTCCTAAGAGCTACTACAAGAGCAACTCCCGCGACGTTAAGCTGTCTCGCGGCAAGACCATCGCTGTATTCAGCGACATTCACGCTCCATACCATGACGTAGCCTCCTTGAATGAGGCTGTGAACCGTGCAAAGAAGGCGTCACCAGATGTAGTCATCCTCCTTGGTGACATCATGGACTTTCACCGTATTAGCCGATACCCTAATGACCCAGGTACGCTGAGCTTTGCAGATGAGATTCGTGTAGGGGTAGAGCTGCTTGAGTACATGAGGCGTAGCTTTCCTAACGCTGACTTCTACTACATCGAGGGCAATCACGAGGTGCGTCTTGCACACTACATCCAGCGCAACGCGGCAGAGCTTCAGGGGCTGAACAGCCTAGACCTGGCATTCCTGCTTGAGCTAGACCGCTTTGAAATCGAGTTTCTTCAGATGGGGTTCATCCACTGCGGGGACATGACCTTCATGCACGGACATGAGATTCCTGGGATTGGTGGAGTCAACCCTTCTCGCAAGCTCTTTACTAAGATGAAGAAAAGTGCGATGTGCGGGCACCTGCACAGACCCGAAAGCTTTTACACTCGCGATGGTGCGGGGAAGCTTCTTCAGTGTCATGTCGTAGGGCATTTAGGCGACCCACACCCAGCCTACTGGATGCGAAACGAGTGGCAGCATGGATATGCCATAGTCGACGTGTCTAAAGGTGGTGTCGTCAGGGTAGACAACGTAATTTTATGACATGAGTTTGTTGCCCGAAGAAGAAC
>Ga0181402_1000877_pt1 | contig 11157 bp, 13 predicted proteins | sample 25SPOviralmetaG_FD_130131 | JGI IMG/M metagenome (GOLD analysis project Ga0181402, IMG submission 130131) | Marine viral communities from the oligotrophic San Pedro Time Series (SPOT) site, San Pedro Channel, CA, USA - 25 SPOT_SRF_2011-08-17 | ecosystem: Environmental > Aquatic > Marine > Strait...
ATACTCATTCTTAATTCTAGCGACATTCTTAGTTATCTTCCGAGTGACAAATTCTTCTCCACGACGAGTTCCTTCGTGGTTGAATAGCCAGCCTTGGATAGCAAATAAATCATATGACTCTCTCCAGACTTTCACCATATGCCTCGCACTAGCCTTAGAAACCCCGTATGGGCTTCTTGGGCGTATAGGATGGAGTTCTGATTGAGGGGAATATAAAACATCTCCAAACTCCTCTGAAGATCCAGCATTGTAATATCTGCAGTTGGGACAGTGTTTACGAATAGCCTCAAGCTGATATAAAACAGCCATTGCGTTAGTCTCCATATGGTTGACTGGCATCTTCCAGCTCACGCCCACGAAAGAATTTGCCGCAAAATTGATAAAGTAATCAGGCTTTTCTTCAGAAACCACTAGTTCAGTATTAGCTTGATCAGCTACATCAAGGTCTATCAGCCTAAATCTAGGATGATTTATGAGGTGCTGAATGTTAACGTGATTCTTAACGCTTAATCTACGGACGCCAGCGACAACAACATGTTCTGTATTTTCTAATAGATAGTCAGCCATAAAGCTGCCGTCTTGACCTGTCACTCCTGTAATTATTACTTTTTTCATATTTTAAAACCAATTGTTTTTAACCCAATCTCTGTCCAGTAAATCGTGCTGTTTTGGGTTCCCATGAAAATACACTATACTATTTTTTTTATCTGTTACACCTCTTTTACATTGAACTTTGTAGCTGACTATTTTACTAGGCAACAAATCGTCCCAATATGAAGCTTGTTTGATTTGATCTCTCAACCAAAACATTTCAGACCACTGTCCATCTAATTTATATTTTTGGTTATCCATGTCTATCCGCCTAGTTTCTAACCACCGATTCCACAATTTATTAGAATACTTCCCACCTATAGAAACCACAGCGTTACAAAAGTGTTGAGGATAAAATGGGTCTCTAGGTAAAATTATTTCATCATCACACTCTTCTATATCTGATAAATCCCCTACGAATATATTATCTAAACCTATAAGGATAGACCTCTCCCCAACTAAATCAGGTCTATACATCTCCATCAATCTCGCCCACCCAGAGTCTTCTAGAACAAATGGAGATATTATCACTTCAGGTAAAAATCCTTTTTCAAAATCTGTAATGACAGTTAAGGTAGCCTCTGGAGACCATTTTTTTAAATTTCTATATAATTTATTAACCCATTCAGGGGAATATCCAGCCCCAAAATCCCTAAAGCTTTTCGGGGGCTTGAATAAAACAGCGATGTAGTTCATTGTTAACTGTTAGTAATAAATACTCTTTGAAGCAGACGTAAAATTAGATAAAATAGACTGCAGTTCTTTATTATCCGTGGATTTACAAACAGTTCTATTATCACTTATATATTTTTTAGTTTTTTTAATTTCTTTAATAGAGATGTCACCTTTATAATTTCTTTTTATGCCTACCACATTAACTGAAGTTTTTATTCCGTTTGTATGACTTATGAGATAAAACGGCAAAACATCTTTGGTTATTGCTGAACCCATACCAATCATTGAGTATTGACCAATTTTACAAAATTGATGGACGCTTGAATTCAATCCTATACAAGCGAAATCTCCAACTTGGCTGTGGCCACCTATCGCAACATTATTACAAATAACTACACTATCACCAATATTAGTATCGTGGGAGATATGAGAGTTAACCATAAATAAACTATTATGGCCAATAGTAGTTAAACTATTATCTTCATGAGGCATATGTACCGTGCAATTTTCTCTAAATGTATTCTGATTCCCTATAATGATAGATCTAAGGGTATCAACTTCAATTTTTGCTAAATGCTGGGCTTCATAACCTATGCAGACATTTGAAAAAATATGATTAGAATCTCCAATTTTTACGTTTCCAACGATTGAAACATTATTACCGATAATACAATTATCGCCTATCTGGATATCGCCAGAAATTGTATTTCCGTTACCTATTTTCACATTTTTACCAATACTAACACGCCCCTCTATAGTGTTATAATTTCCAATTTTATAGTTTTGAGAAATTTCTACAGTATCGCAGACATCACAGAAAAACCCCATTATTGATGCATCACTCATAATAATTTAGGTTTATACTCATTTAATACTGCCTTCAATCCCATAGGCATAAACGCCTCTATGTCCAAATCTGGATGCGCGAGTTTAAACTGTTCCCACCTAAATAAAAGTTTCTCTCGTTTATATCCATCATGCTCTTCTGATTCCCCAACCCTGATATTATTAACTATATCACAACCGACAACGATAACTTTTGATGCTCCACACAATTCAGCGAACTGCAAGCAGGAAAATATAACAGAATGAAATTCTATGAACAGCTTACCATAATTGTCAAAACCGATAGCCTTCCCATCTTTAATGTCTTGGTCAGTTAAAGAAAAAGGTGTATATTGATTATTGAATCTAGATATTCCATAAAATTTAGAAATAGAAGGTTGATAATTATCATATTCGTCCTTTAATAAAAAATAACCATTTGGACTTTTATTTTGAAAGCCTGAGTCTTTTATAAAAAAATAATCTAAGTCAGGTTTATGTTTAAATACAGTATTGCAACCTATCTTTATAGCCCCTTCGCAGAAAGAGTCCTGCCATTCTAGCAAAGTAGGCCCAGAACCAAACGCTATAAAAGTCTCTCCTTTATGACGGTCTTTGAAGGTGTTGATAATTTCAAGATCTGTCATGATTATAATTTTTATTTATGTATAAAATAAACGTCTTCCCTATCGTTTTGATATTTTTTGAATTCACTAGTGAAAGGCTCTCCAATAAGAAGCGACTTATCTTTAAGTAAACATCTAAAAATATAATTACCCACCCGCATGTCTGCTTGATAGAATTTCTCATCTTCCATACCCAGCCTAATTTTTGAGTATTTATCTAAGAAGTCAATAATATTTTCATAAGATCCTCCGACAACACCCATATTTATCAAATCAAAACTATTCTTCTTTAAAAGCATTTCTACGTAATCAGGCCAGTCATACTGTTTATGTATGTCAAAATAAGGAAAAGTGTCAAAAGTTTCAGAGTCTTTACATAGAAAAAAATCATAATTACCATAATCTTTGAAAAGTAAAGAAGGGTCTTTCACCACAGAGACATCAGAGCAGTCTGAAATGAAAACAGACTCAAACTTATTCTCTTTCAGAAAATCTCTATAACAGAACCATCTGTAATCTAGATTTGAATAGTTTTGAGAAGAACTATCTGAGTATACAAATTTTATTTTGTCTGTAGAAAATTCTTCTACGAACCCCTCCGTTAACCCATCATGAAAAATAACCCCCTTAAGACAAAGGTTTTTTACAGACTCATACCAAGGTCTTATGTAATCAAAGCTGTTTTTATGTACTCTTCCGTCTTGATCTCTACCGACGACATCCGAGTCCCAAGAACTATTGGGATGCTTCTTCTCTGAAAAATAAGATGTTAGTATTACGCTAGACACGTAACATTATATACTAAACCTCTTCCTCTTCAATAACTTCTTGTATGCTCTTCAAGAAAGGAAAAGCATTTAATAAATCTTGATGATCGGCAAAACCTTCATCATCCCAAACCCACTCGCTGTAAACTTCTTCTTCGTCCCAAGCTAAGACCTCATTAGAAACCATTTTACTCACAGGCTTTTTAGACCAAAACTTGCAACTCCAATAACGAGGAGTAGTCTTATCTTTTGCTGTATCGCATTTATGTCTAGCTCTAAAGCTACGACGACGAGCTGGATCATCTCGTTTGATCTCCATGTTAGGATCACCAAACTTGACCATGATCACATTACCAGTCTTGGGGTTTTTTACATAAACGCCATACTTCTTTTTGCCACCTTTTAATCGGAAAGGCTTATTCAAAGTCTTTTTTTCTGCTTCTGTATACTCAAGATCTTCTGTTGAATCATCTTGTTCCCACTTATTGGCTCCAGCTTTGACTAAATCAAGATGAGCAATATCGAACTCAATATTAGCGAAATCAATAAAAGCTTCTCCCTCTTTCTCAAGATAATACTCTTCGGACCCTTTTGCTACATCTTGATCAGCAGCGCGATAAGATTTTTTAACTTTCCCTCCCCTGACCATTTTAAGGAATGTATTTACACGAGCCATTGCCCACTGGCCTCTAGTCTTGCCGGGGCGATGACTAGAAGAAAATGCTCCAGCGCCACGACGATAAATCTTCTTAAGTTGACCTAAAGTAACTTTTTTAGAATGTTTATCATTATGTTCTTTAACTTTATTCTTTAAAGCCTTGATGACTTTTTCTGAGAAGGTGATAGACCCGCCTTTTCCACCCGCAGAACCACTTTTATTTTTGTCAGAACCTTTTTTTCGTTCAGAAGGTTTCGCTGGTGTTTGCGCTCCACTTTTGGGTCCACCACGTTTCGCGGCTTCACTTAATGCCAAAAGTTCTTTAATTTTCTTAGAAAAGTCCAACTCCATTGTATTTTTCTTTACACTTATTTTAAATATAAATGAAATTAACCTTCGCAAGATTTACATTCCATCAAGGATCTGGAAAGTTCCTGACTTGGGTTAGCGCTCCTTTGATAGTATAAACCTTTCACGCCATTCTCCCAAGCGTAAATCATAAGCTGATTGACCTCTTTCATGGGGGATTTAGGAGCCACCATAATATTTAAAGATTGACCTTGGTCTAAATACTTCTGTCTTTGAGCGGCTTGGATAACCACCTCTTTCTGAGATATCTCTTCAAAAGTTTTAAAAATATCTTTATCTTTATCAGACATGAAGCTCAAATGTTGAACAGACCCTCCCGTCTTCAAGACACTAAGCCAAACATCATCATTATCTTTCCCATACCCAGCCAAACACCCTTTTAAGTAAGGGTTTTTGTAAGTGAACTTGCCTTTAGCTAAGTTTTTGACAAAATAATTAGAATTTAAAGGCTCAATAGAAGGGGATACTTGACCCAAAATAAATGAACTGCTCGTCGTAGGAGCTATAGCCAAAGTTGTTGTATTTCTACGGCCATAGTCTTTAGCGTATAAAGGACCACCAAGGAGTTTAAATAATTCTTCCGTAGCTTTATCGCTTTTCTTCCTAATTTCTTTAAAGATAGAGCTATTAGCTAGTTTGGCTTCCATACTCTCAAACGAGATCTTTTTACTTTGTAGGTAAGAATGCCAACCAAGGACGCCCATCCCCAATGCCCTATGGCGTTTAGCAAAGTTATGAGAAGCCTCCATAAAAGGAAGGTCTTTAGTCTTTTCAATATATTCTTGCATGACAGCATCCAGAAACATTGTCAAAGTTTCTATCGCATCAGTTTTGATGATCTCATCCCAACGGACAAGATTCAGAGAAGACAAACAACAAACAAAAGACTCATCTTCTTTAGATGGTAAACTAATCTCATTGCAAAGATTGGAAGCGTATATCTCCATACCTTTATCTTTGTAGCAATCGGGAGCCTGATTATTAGCTGTATCTTTAAAGAATAGATATGGGTAGCCTGTCTCAAACCTTTTCTTGATTACAGAAGCCCAAACCTGACGTTTTTCTGGATCTCCACCAATCATAGATTTCATCCATTCATCTCCGACTGTCACCCCAAAAGACATTTCTTGGATAGGATTACCTTCGCTTCTGATCCTCAAGAACTCTTTAACATCAGGATGATCAATTGGTAAATAAGCAGCAAAAGAACCTCGACGGACATTTCCTTGAGAAACTACAGCTGCCACTTTATCAAAAAGCTCCATAAAATGGACTGCTCCAGAAGACTCTCCACCAGAATTAATCTTTGCCCCCCGCGCCCTTAGATCACCAAAATAAGCAGAAGTTCCAGAACCATGCTTCGTCTGCATCCCCACTTCACTTTGTTTGGATAAAATCCCATCCATTCTGTCAGGCACATAAACCCCATTACAGGATATAGGCAACCCCCTCTTTCTACCGAAGTTTGACCACACTGGAGAAGCCAGAGAATAAAATCCCTGCTCCATATAAGAAACAAACTTATCAGAGAAGCCTTCAAGACCCAAATAACCTTGAGCTGTATTAGCTATGTCCCTTATTCTTTCTTCTGGAGTCTCACCTTTTAAGTAGCCCCTCTCAAGAAAAATTCTTGAGTCCTCATTTAGCCAATAATATTCAGTCATTAAAACAATTCTTCTGCGTTGAATGTCTGTGAATTCTTTGAGTATTCAACAGGTCTAGAGTAAAAGAAATCTGTAGCATTATTGCCAAGCAGCTCCTCTTCAAACCAGATCGTATCTTTCAGCAGATTCTTGTCAACATCAAAAGCTTGTCTAAATCCTATTTTATCTAAAGAGTCATTGATCCTATTCTTGATAAACTCTTTAAGGACGACAGCATTTAATCCTTTCTGCCGAATGCCGTTGATCATCCAATCAACGATCTTACTCTCTGCTTCAAAAGCTTGACCAGCTTCATGCAGGATTCTTTCCTCTAACTCATCATCAAAAAATTCAGGATGCTCTTCACGGATAGTGTTAATGATTTTCATTCCGACCAGAGCGTGAACATTCTCTTCATTGCGGGTATATTTCACTTGTTGATCAGTATCTTTCAGAACGTTTTTATTGCGAGCAAACCAATTTATGACGTAAAACTGAGAAAAAAGAGACACATTCTCTACAAAAAGCGTGAACAGTATTAAAGCATAAACATATTGCTTCTTGTTGTTCTTGTAAAACTTGTGAGTGTATTTACGGAGGTAATCAACCCGACCTTGGATAAAGTCTAATTTCAAGTTCTGTTCAAAAACCTCTTCTAGACCTAGAACCTCAAGAAGCCTCTCGTAAGCGTTATTGTGAATAACTTCTACATTAGCCATCACGAATCCAAGATCACTCAAAGATGGGTGGGGCAAGTTATCTCCCAACTTACTCCAGAACTTCTTAACAGCCACTTCGATTTGCCCAATAGCTGAAAGAGTGCGAACAATAATCTCACGTTCTTGATCATCAAGGTTAACATTAAAGTCTTGTATATCCGACGAAAAACTAAATTCCTTATCGGTCCAAAAGCCATTGTGCATTGCTTCGATGAAATCTCCTGCCCAAGAATAATGGTCAGGCTTACGTGATACTTGTTCTTCAAAAATCATAACAAAGAGAGTTACACTTATACTCATAATTCCTCCAACCTCAAGCGGAAATTTATTAAATTTTTTTTCTTGACACAACTGTAATTTCTCATATAATACCGTTAGACGAGAGAGAAGCCTGAGGTTTCGTTCCTTTTATAAAAAAGCCTCTTAAACAGGAATCGAAATCATGTTTGGTTACGTTTATATTAATCATTATTAATAATGATTAATCAATATTAGTAATATTCGTTGTTTTAACTTAAAATCAGAAATGTGCAAACGGATCAAGAACTAATAAATAAGGTCAAACAAGATCAAGACGATCAAAGCCTTATCGAAATAATAAACAGGCATTCAGGAGTCTACCATAGTATGGTGGACAAGTTTTTATCTGGGGACTCAAATAATGCAGAAAGGAATACCCTATTGCAGGATAAGGAATTCACCATTTATAACTCTGTGATGAAGTACGACTCCTCAAGAGGTGCTAAATTTCCTACATACCTCGCTAATGAAGCTAAGTGGAAATGTTTAAATACCTTGACGAAAAAGAAAAAGTTTAGAGAATGTCCTATAGACGAGGTAACAAAAGAACCTCACGAGGATGATTATTTAGAAGTTAATCAAAAATCTGAGGTTTTTTCTTTATTTATCAATTTTGTCGAACAAGAAAAAGACCCCAGAATGAAAAAAATTATTGACATTAGATACAATAGTTGCTCTAATAAGGTCACTCCTTGGAGAAAGGTAGCTAATTCACTAGGAATGAGCATTCAAGGGGTGATAAACATACACAACCGTTGTTTATCAAAGTTCAAAAAACAGTCAGAAGATTATGTATAACAATATTACATCAGTAGGGTATCTTGTAAAAGATACAGAAACACGCCAGTTATCCGGCGGGAAGTCAGTAACTAAACTTCGCGTGGGTATTTCACCAAGTAATGCTAAAACAAAATGCTTCATTGATCTTGAGGTGTGGGATAAGCTTTCCGAAATCGCCTCTAAGTACCTTACTAAAGGTCGAGAGTTTGTTTTTTCGGGAGAACTTGCGATGGATACTTGGACAAACAAAGAAACAGGGAAACCTCAATCAAAATATTTCATCAGAGGAAACAGCATTCAGTTCTTGAATAGCGGAAAGAAAGAAGATTCTAGTAATACTTCTAACTCCACTTCTGCTGTTCCCGTAGCCGCAGGTGCAGGTGGAGATGATGAGCCTCCCTTTTAATGAAGATCTTAGTTGATGCCCCCATCAACTCTCTAAGCCTCGGTAATGTTTCTTATAACATTATCCGAGAGCTTTTTGAGAAAGGTCACGATGTAGGGATTTGGCCAACAGGAAAAGTTGATTTATCAGCTTACGATGTGCCTGAAGATCTGAAGGATAAAATTCTCAATTCTATTGATAATAGATACTCATTCCTAAAACCTGAGATACCAGTATTAAAAATATGGCATCTTAACGGGTCAGAGAATAGAAAAAACGAGAAACAATATCTTTTTTCTTTTTATGAGTGTAATAAACCTACGGACCAAGAAATAAAACTCTGTGAAGCTCAAACCGAAACGTTCTTCAGCTCTAAACATGCTTCTGATCTGTTCAGCAGTAGCTTCTGCCCTCTGGGTTTCGACAAAGACTTTTACGAAACAAAAAAAGAATACCTAAGTGGGATTACCCATTTTGGTTTAATGGGCAAGTTTGAACATAGAAAGCATACAGGTAAGATAATCAGGACTTGGTTAAAAACCTACGGTAACAATCCAAAATACCAACTTTCATGTTTGATTAATAATCCTTTTTATAAACCTGAAGATATGCAGAAAACCATTGACGCTATCTTACAAGGGCAAAGGTATACAAATGTTAATTTCCTTCCTCATTTAGAAAAAAACGGAGAAGTTAATGATTTTTTAAATGCAATTGATATCGACCTTACAGGATTGTCTGGAGCAGAAGGCTGGAACCTACCTTCTTTTAACGCAACTTGCCTTGGCAAATGGAGCATTGTTCTTAATGCCACATCTCATAAAGATTGGGCTAACGAGAATAATTGTATCATGGTGGAACCTTCAGGAGAAGTAGACTGTTACGATGATGTCTTTTTCAAACAGGGATCACTCTTTAATCAAGGAACGTTTTATGACTGGGAAGAAGAAGATGTTGTCGAAGCTATGAAACAAGCTGAAAGTAAGGTGGGACAAATTAACACAGAAGGACAAAAGTTGGCAGACAGGTTGACTTACTCTAACACTGTAGACGTTATTTTATACCGTATTTTCAAGGATTTTGACGTGGCATAAATCATGATAATAGTATTGTATGATTAATACATTATTTGATAACTTGTTCGAAGACTATTCAGTCCAGCCTTATAACACCCTTAAAGACAAAGGTGATTATTATGAGCTAAGAGTCGAACTGCCGGGGGTTTCTAAAGAAGAGGTTTCAGTTGAAGTAACAGACGATCTGTTAAATATCGAAACCAAGTCTAAAGAATTAAAGAAAAAATTCTCTGTTAAATTAATGAAAAAAGTTTATACAGAAAATATTACTTGTCGAATGGAAAATGGTTTATTGCAACTAGAGCTTCCAAAAAAAGTAGCTTTAAAACCTTCTAAGATAAAGGTAAATTAACTAAACGGGGGTGGAAACGCCTCCGTTTTTATTTATAATCAAATATGCCTTTATATACCTACCGTCATCCAGATACAGGAGAAGAGAAAGATATTCTTCAATCAATGAATGATGAACATATCCATATCGACGAGTTTGGTCTTGAATGGAAAAGGGTTTTTAGTGTGCCTCACGCCTCTATCGATTCAAACATCGATCCTTTCAGTCAAAGACAATTCGCTGATAGTACAGGAGGAAAGAAAGGCACTTTTGGAGATATGTTCGACTACTCCAAAGAGATGAGTGAGAGGCGAGCTGAAAAAGCAGGAGGAGTTGATCCAGTCAAAAAGAAATACTTTGATGATTATACCGCAAAAACAGGAGGTAAGAAGCATATAGCCCAAAGTAAAACCTACGAGAGTAAGAATGTTAAGGTTGATTATGATTAGAGACCGAATCTAGATTTAGTGGCATTGTAGTTCTGAGATATTTCGGCTTGTGTCAAAGCTTTGTTATAGATTTTAACCGAATAGACTCTACCTTGAACTTCTCTATAGCCGTTCGCACCTGCTTGGACAGCATCTCCCATGCCGGTAGTAGTAGAAAAATTCTGTACACTACCACTTAAAGATTCTGAATTCTTTAATACAGCATTAATATAATTTTTTTGAGTTGTACCGTCCCACGTAAGTATAATCTGCACTATGTTTGAATTACTAGCTACGACTCCAGTATTCATATTAACATATTGACCATTCAACGATGCTGTATATTTACCATCACTGGATACACCAATATGCAAATAAGAATTCCCTGTGGAATGATTATTAGAATTATTATGCAGAAGATATGCAAATCCCGCTGCTGCACCACTCGATGCAATTATATTTGTCCATATTTCATAAGTCTGAGATGATGAAGCTCCTATAGGAGTAGTAAACGTAGCTCTGTCATTAGCACCATCAAATACAATCGCGCCTCCATTTGCAGAAGTAAAATCTGGTCCATTAATTAATGTACTGTTGTAGCCATTACCACTTCTATCTGTCCAAGTTACCCCGCTTCCAGAATAAGATAATTTATCTGAAGCGTCTAAGTTTAGAACTAGTCCGTCAGTAATAATGTTTTTGCTGTTTTTTATTTTTAAACCCATTTTATTGATTTTTTATTTCTAAGCTAAAACTCAAAGAGTAATTCATTTGGTCATTAACATTCATTGAGTAAGACAAGTTTTCTAATCTTAAATCCTCAAATGAAAAAGTGTTCTGATATTCTTCATTGGTATCTACAACTTGGATATCAAAATCATAAGTTGATTCATTAGTTATTAAATTTGCAATCTCTCCTGTAGCAAAACCAGAAACCAGAAACTCTAAATTGACATCAGATTGTATAGGGTATTGAACTTTACG
>Ga0181402_1000881_pt1 | contig 11140 bp, 6 predicted proteins | sample 25SPOviralmetaG_FD_130131 | JGI IMG/M metagenome (GOLD analysis project Ga0181402, IMG submission 130131) | Marine viral communities from the oligotrophic San Pedro Time Series (SPOT) site, San Pedro Channel, CA, USA - 25 SPOT_SRF_2011-08-17 | ecosystem: Environmental > Aquatic > Marine > Strait...
ACTGGCACAGGCGCTGCGACAGACCAACGCGTTGACATGTCAAAAGACTTGTTCGACTTAAACAAACGCTTACTTGGTCAGTCAGATGCTTTAACTGAAGCCGAAAGACTTGTTCTTAATTTTCAAATTGACAAGCAAAAAATTGCAGAGGCTAATTTGCTTCCGCGTGAAGAAGAAATAGCATTGCTAGAAGCCGCAGCAGGGTTTGAGCAAAAGATATTGGATAGGCGCAAAGATCAACAAAAACTAACGGACCTAGCAAATAAAAAAGCAGCAGAGCAAGCAAAAAAACAACAAGAAGATGCGCAACGTCGGCTTGAGGCTGACCCTGGTTATCAAATGCAGCAGCAGCTTGACAAGCTTTTAGATAAGCAAAATCAAGTTGCATTTGCTGCCACATCAATGGGTAACGCATTTGCCAATGCTTTTGGTGATGTCGTTACTGGTGCCAAGTCTGGACAGGAAGCATTAGCAGGGATGTTGAAATCTATTGCCGCTGACTTCTTGGGGATGGCAAAAAAGATTATTGCTCAGCAGTTAACAATGATTTTGTACGGCACGATCATGAAGGCGCTGGGTGTTTCAATGCCTGGTGGCGGTGGCGGTACTACCCCTCCAGCTACGATGCCGGATTCTGTTGGTCTTATCGCTGCTCAAGGAGCTTATACTCCTGGCGGGTTTAAAGCATTTAACCAAGGTGGCGTAGTTAGCAAGCCAACCCTTGGCCTTGTTGGTGAGGGTGGCGAACCTGAATACATCATTCCTCAATCCAAAATGCGTGAAAGCATGTCGCGTTATTCACGCGGTTCGCGTGGTGGTGGTGTTATCCCTGACAATCGTGGCGGTTCTGCAAGCGAAGATGGTGCCGTTGCAGTTGCCGCACCAATCGACGTTCGCTACACCGTGGAACGTATCAACAGCGTTGATTATGTAACCGCTGATCAGTTCCAGAGTGGAATGCAAAGTGCAGCGGCACAAGGCGCACAACGCGGAGAACAAAACACGCTAAAACGATTACAGATGAGCGGTAGCACCCGCAAGAGGTTAGGTCTATGACAAGTTTTGCCTTTGGCCACGCGCTACGAATAAAGCCTGAACAAACAGAGCTTTACCGTTTTCAGAACTTTTTTATTGGCAAAGAAATTACGCACTCTGGCTCTGGTTACCAGTTTGTTCCTTTTGGCTTTTCTGGTGTCACAGTTAACCGCACAGGCGACGGGTTAGAAGCAACGCTTGTTTTTCCAAATAACGACTTATCTCGTTCCTGGGGCGTTACGGCAGTTGAAAGCAGTTGGCTGATGGAAGTTGACGTGTTGGTTATTGAAGATCCAGACCCTGATACAGGCTTGGCAACAACAAACACGATCGTTCACACCTACACCGGCCAAGTAACAGGAGGACAATGGGACAACACGTCGTTAAACCTAGAGCTGGGTTCAGTTCTTGATGCTGTTGGAACGGACGTGCCAAGGCGTTCATTAACTAAACGAGTTGTTGGCAACCTGCCAATTTCAAGCAATGTCCGACTGCAGTGATCTAATTGGAATGCCGTACCGGCTAGGCGCTGACGGTAGCGATGGCCATATTGACTGCATTCACCTCTGCTACAAGGCTTTAGGCCATATCGGCATTGATCCACCACCGTTTAAGCAGTCCTGGTACGAAGCTGGCAAGTGGGAAGTATCTCGTGATTTATTGAAATGGGGTTTTCGGGTTGAGAAGCCTGAGTATGATGGCGATATTCTGCTGCTAGCGGAGAACTCTTGGACTTTCGCAGTGACATGGGAAAAAGGCATCCTTTATATTCAGCCAAAAACCGAAAAGGTGCAGTGGTCTTCGGTCCAACTGTTTACGAAGTACAACTGCTTCCGTACGAAAAGCAGTTAATTAAAACGATTGGGATTACAGAAGAAGAGTATCAACTTTTCGCGTCTGAGGTAAGGCGGCGTGGTTACGTAAGACCTGCTGAATACGATCATATTCCTGATATTCAAATGGTCGGCCCTGCAGCTGGTCCTATTATCGCTGCTACTTATCTTGGTGGGAGTGCAGCAAAAGGTGCGGCAGCGGTAATTGCTACCAACATCGCAATTGGTTTAACTCTTACTGGCGTTGCATATCTGCTGACACCAAAGCCAAAGATGCCATCTGCCAGAAGTGGCGGAGGGACTGTAAATCTTGGAAACGTTACTGGCTCAAGCCGGTTTACGCCCACCAGTGGCTTTGACACGCTAGCTGAGTTGGCTGATTATGCCTCAACGATTCCTTTGATTTTTGGACGTTATGACAACACAACTGGTGTTGGAGGGATGCTTATCACCCCAAAACTTATTTGGTCTCGGATGTTCAGCCATGGCACGTTGCAACGTGCCAAGTTGCTTTTTGTAGTTGGCGAACAGGGCTTAACGAACCCCAACACCAATAAGCCGAGCGGTATTGCAAGACCAGATCTTGAAGGCATATTTTTAGGTAATAACGCACTTGATCATATATTTGAAGATTTCTTTGCGTTTTATTGGAAACCAAATACTGATGTTCTTTCAAAAATACGCAGAAAAGACTTGATTGAAGGAACGACGAGCGAGCCTGATTCGGGAGATCCTGATACGCCAAGTGCCCCAGACGAACAGGTATTTCTTTGCCCTACAGCCGATACAGAACGTGCTGAAGCTTTTTGTCATGCCTACTCGCCAGTCAACAGCACTGAGTTTGGAGCTTACGCGCCAATCGCAAATGGTAATAGCTACAGGTTAAATTATAGAATTATTTCTATTGTTGCTGATCAAAAGAAAAAAGCCAGAAGGCTGCAAACTTTATCTCGCATTAAAATTGCTGGCGATCAAAATCTTTTCAGAGACGAAGGAAAGTCTTTTAGTAATTCAGGCAGTGGTGAAAACGCATTAGTAGAAGAGGTTAGAAAGCAAGACCAAGAAAGCTTGGGGCGTAATTACAGCCCACGCATGGGGGTTGTTAAACTCACCAGAAGCAATGGGGACGTAGTGCGACCTACTGGCACTGAAATGAGGGCAGTTGTTGATACGTTTAAAGGGGATAAAATACAATTTTTAATTAGCCACAGTTCAATAAATAAAAATTTTTACAAAACCAAGGACGATCAAGGAGAGAGTGTTGACGATATAAACACGTCAGTGGAATCAATGCAACTGGCGGCAGATGAGGCAATGCAGCTCGGTGAAAAGTTTGCGATTGCTGGGTCAATCTGGAAAATCATCCGAAGAAGCCAAGTTGTTTTCAACCCAGAAGCCGAGCAAAAAACAGACCAAATTATAACTTTGGAGTGCATTGACGTTAGCCAAAGCATTACAAGCAAAATCGGTATAGTCAGCGAAAAAAATGTTGTAACCCCAGACCATGAATATATTGGAGATAGTTTGCCTGGCGGAGCTGAAACACAGCAAGGAATTGGTGAAGCATTTTTTCCTTTAACGCGGGTCGAATCTGCAATTGTATTGAACAATCGACCAGCAGCTGTAACAGAAATTGGCCTTAAAAGCACTGTTTATCAAAAGTTAAACGGATTATGTGCTTTTAATAGTTTAATTAGTTCAGGGGAACTAGATGATTATGAAGACGACAACATGCAAGTCAATTCTGGGACGATTACATCTACAATTGTTCGAGCTTCAGTTTTTCGTATATTCGTAAGAAAGGCAGGGATAGACCAAAACGGTGAACGTTTTGTTTTTAAACCTATACCTCTATTCTTTGTTATTCGAGGCACTAGACCTGTCGCACAATATAATTTTATTCGCATTGTTAACGTCGAGGCTGTAGAACTTGAATTTAAGTTTGTGCCTGTTGCCGGTTCTGAGTTAAGAGGTGTTGATGACGAAGAAAATATGGTCGAGCTAGTATCTTCTGCTTCAACGATAACAAATCACCCCGTTCAAGTAGAAGGGCTAGGGACTCTTGCGATTCAAACCTCAAGTAAAGAAATTAAAAAAGGATCAATAAAAGTAAACAAGGAATTTCTTCGCGATCCATCTAAGTCTGGCGGTGTCGTAAGCCTTGGAGCGCCAAGTAGTGTCACCCGAGTAAACCCACTCCCTGGCCCTATTTCAGGACTTCTTGCAACATCAATTGCGCGTGTATCCAACATTGCAAATCTTGATTCAACCGCAGGCAAGACGGGTGCGTTTGCTTATGAACTTTTAGGCAGTGCGAGCACAGGCGAACATAGCGGTGTTCCTGTGGGGGGCACGAAAACAATCAAGACAAAAGAAATTATTCGGCAAAGTCCGTTTAGATGGATCTCGTTAAATTGGACTTTTACTAAAGTTGAGTTACCTGCTGACCATTATGTTCGCGAGAAAGATATTGGAGAAAATCACACTTGGAGCCCAACGCAAATTGACGTAATTGGCAGCACTGGGGGATTTAATTTAGAACCAGAAGGGGAGGACGGCAGTATATATATAAAAAGAGGAGCGGAGTCTTCTGCTGCTATCAACGGGGTAGGAACAGCTTACTCTTCTAGCAATCCATTTGCTTACAACCCTAGCACCCAACAGACCATGACTTGGTCAGGTCGTAGATTTAGAATTGCAAGTGTTGAACAGACAGATACTATTGGCGGAAGAAATCAAGGATATTACTATGAAATGTTTGGATCAGCAGCGGCTGTTGGGGCTGGAGGGCGTAGTCAACCTTTTTTAGTAACTGAAACAAATTCCGGGGCAAAAACAATAAAACTTTCCCTGACAAGCACAGCAAGACAAACCAGTAATAATTTTACCGGTATTGAAGAATTTGTTTGGGAAAGCCCGGCCATAACTGTTTTGCCAGGGACTACGTCAAACTGGGATCAGGGCGAAGAATTTTCTCATACGGTGCTAATCTCCGACAACAATCCATTTAAAACATCTTATTCGCGGGCAGGGGCTTTATACCGAATAGGCAGTTTAAACACAACAACAACACCTGAAACTTTTACCAGCGAAGCTGTTTTTGCAGGGCAGACACAATATTCTGACATTAGTCAGTACCGTGAATTTGTAGAAAAGTCAAACAGTAGTTCTCCAGAACATCAAGTTGTTTATGTAAACGAAATTCAAGAAAACGACCCAGTTGCACAGTTTAATGATTTGACGCTAGCAGGATTGTCATTAAAAGCAGGGCGCAATTTTTCACAATTAGATCAATTGCGTTGTTGGGTGGCAGAAGGTATTCATGTGGAGCGGTTGCACCCTGACAGGCCAAAAGCGTATGGGGACAACAACGCCATTGGTTCAAGCAATTTGCTGACTGATCTCGTTTACTACTTGTTTACAGATCAAACGGCTGGCGCTGGTGCGTTGCTAGGAATGACTGCAAGCAATCCATCTTTAATAGACAAAGAAACAATGAAAGAAACTTCAAAATTTTTAGACACATACAAGCTAGCTTTTAACGGACCAATTGTTGAGCGCACAAACTTGCGGCAATTTGTTATAGATACGGCTCCAAACTTTTTGTGTAACTTTGTAATTTCTGACGGTAAGTTTTCTTTAAAACCTGCTTTGCCTACTTATGAAAGCGGAGCAATGAACGAAGGCCCCATACCTATTTCCCAACTTTTTACTAATGGAAACATATTAGAAGATAGCTTTAAAGTTGAATATTTAAGGTCAGAGGAGCGCAGGTCGTTTAAAGCAGTGGTGAGGTATAGGCAGGAACGTCAAAACAAATTGCCTGAAGAAAGGACTTTAACTGTTGTCTCAAAGGGATTTAGCGAGTCTACCACTGAGCTTCTTCCTCAAGAGCAATTCGACTTAACACAATTTTGCACGTCTAAAGAACACGCAAAATTAATCGCAAAATATTTCCTTTCATTGCGCGAATTAGTTACGCATACGATTAATTTTTCAACAACAGTGCATGGCCTAAACCTTACGGCTGGTTCGTATATCAAGGTGGTGACAGAATCCAGTCCATATAACAGCGCCAACAACGGAACTGTGTCAAGCAGTGGAGCGGTGACCAGCGTTTTAGAACTTGTCGATGGTCAGTACAACGTTACCTTTTTCAAGTCAGGATCAGAGGATGTAGAGACAGGAATAATGACTGTTTCCAACAATCACGTTCAAGACTCAACCTTTCAAGGCTCTGTATTTACAGTCAATGAAAGCAGTACTTCTCAGAAGGTTTACGTTGTAGAGCAACTGACGTTTTCAGAGGAAGGCACTGTGGATATTGTTGCTTCGGAGCATCCCTGCGATGATGACGGCAAAAGCAAGCTTGTTCAGTCAGTCTTGCACGGTGTCTTCAAAATCTTCTAATGGCATTTCCTGGCCTTGTTCCAACCAGCCGTTCCTTTGATGCAGGGGATTACCCGGTCAAAACCTTTAAAGCGCAAAACGGTGCGGAAAAACGGATTTTGTATGGCAGCAACCGCACCAACATGAAATTGTCATTGAGTTACGCCAACGTCACTGACGCTAACGCCGAGTTGTTTATTGACCACTACGACGAGATGAAAGGTACGCTTACGACGTTTACGATCGGTAGAGATTTTGCAAAGAAAGGCTGGGAGGGAAGTCGGGACACAATTGGCGCGGAAGCGTCTGGCAATTCCTACCGTTATGAGGGTCCACCACAGATGACTCAGGTGCGGCCTGGGTTGAGCACTGTTACAGTGAATTTAATTGGCATCATTGATTCAGCCTGATGGCAAAGGTCTACACCGGAAGAGATGGCGTCTTGCAAGTCGCTGGTACGACTCTTGCAAAGGTGTCCAGTTTTTCGGTGCAAGCAAACCTTGAGACGTTAGAGACCACAACGCTTAGTGAGAATATTCGCAGTTACGTTCCAGGTGTTGTTGGCTATACGGGTAGCTGCAGCCTGCTTTATTACAAAGATGGTAACGGCTCGGTTAATACCACAAGCCTGTTGAGCGCACTGGTCAAGACTGGTTCGGCTGGTGTTACCAGTAGCGACACCGTTGATCTGACATTCCGTTGGGTGGATGGAGCGGACATTAACGACATCAAAATCAAGGCTTACGTTTCAAGTGCCACGATGGGTGCTGCTACTGCTGATCTAGTGCGTGCTGAGATTTCGTTTATTGGAACGGGAGAGCTGCTAACCGCCACAATCTCATGAGTGTTTACCTTGGTTCATTTGGCAAAGTTGAGTTAAGGCGTCAGTTTGATGGCAGCGAGCTTAGTTCAACAATTAATACGGGCGACGTAAACACTACGGCAAGACGGTTTAGTTTTGAATTTGAGCATGGGCAATTAATAACTGGTGACCAAATTGAAATTAAAAGCACTGATGGTAGTGCTCTTGATTTTATTACTGGCTACACAGATTCAAGCGCAAAAAAGTTTATTCACGTCAACGAGCTTGGCGGGATAAGGCTTTACAACAGCTTTGCTCATGCCGTGAATGGTGGGGTGACAAATGCAGTAGTGCTTGCTACCCCTGGCAACGCGATTCCAATTTCAGTAACTGTTGAAAACGAAGTCAGTCGTTTGTTGGCGCAGGTGAGTAGTTATGAGCTTAATACTGAGCGCGAAACTGTTGATACAACAACGTTGTCTGATGAGTTTAGAAGTCGGATTAACACGTTAATGTCTGGCTCTGGGCGCATGTCTTGCTTTTGGGAATACACAGGCGACTCGGTAAAAGAACTGCCTAATTATCTAATCGAGCTTTCGTTACGCACTAAAGTTGGCAGCGAATTTCACGCAAGGTTTTATCTTAAAGCAGGCGGTTACAGCCCTGACGGGTCTGCAACGATTGAGTCTGACGATGTTTTTTATGAATTTAACGCTGTCATAACAGCTTGCGCCGTGCAGTTTTCACCAGATGCTGCAGTTCAAATTACGGCAGACTTCATTACAACTGGAGCGGTAGAGCTGAAGATGGATACGTTCGTGGGTGAAGCGGTCTTGCAAGAAGATGCTAGTGACATACTCTTAGATCAAGACGCTGCAGCTAAACTGCTGCTAGAGACCGACCTTTAAGCAGGGAGCTGACCACCAATGGCTGATTTAAAAATCAGTGAACTAGCAGCTCTGGCCGGGAACAACCTGGCTACTGCTGACTTGGTTGCTGTTGTTGACAACAGTGCAAGTGAAACCAAGAAGCTAACGATTGGCGATCTGGTCGCAAACGGCGTCACGCTAATTGCTGACGACACCATTCCAGGCGCAAAGATCTTGTTTGCTGCTGGTGGTATTGCCACAGCAGACATTGCTGATGCTGGGGTTACTACAGCAAAGATTGCCGATGACGGTATTACCGCCGCCAAACTTGCTAACGAATCCACTGTTGACCTAGTTACAACGCTGCCCAGTTCTGGGGCTTTCGTGGGACAGCTCGCTTTAGACACTGACGACAACGCCCTTTACTGCTGGAACGGATCGGCGTGGCTCAGTCTTAAAGCGTCAGGATCAATTAATGCGGTGACTGGTGACACAACCGGCACCATCAACATCACAGCAACGACTAGCAGCGGCAACGTCACAGTTGCAGCAACGATTGATAACACGACTGCAGCTAACCAGTTTATGGCTGGGCCAACCAGTGCTGGTGGAACGGTTGCCCTTAGAACGATTGATGGCAGTGATATTCCTGTTGCAACGACAAGCGCCAAAGGCGGTGTGATTGTCAACGGTGAAGGACTCCGCATGGATTCCAACACTATTGAAGTGAATAACGACGTATCGGCTAGCACCACTCATCATGTGGTGACTTATAACGCGAAGGGCTTAGTTACTGGCGGGCGTGTTTTAGCGGCTGCAGATCTGCCAGTTGCTACCAGCAGTGCTAAAGGCGCTGTCATCCCTGGAACAGGACTTGCTGTTGATAGCAACGGCAATTTAAACCACAGCAATACGGCCACCCCTGGCACTTATACCAAGGTTACAGTTGACGCTCAAGGCCATGTAAGTACAGGCGCAACGCTTGCTGCTGATGACATTCCTGCAATTTCAGCCGCAAAGCTGACAAGCGGAACAATCGGAAGTTCGCTGCTTGCATCTGATGCAGTTACCGCAGCAAAGCTTGCTGATCAATCAACTTGCAAATTTGGTGGCGCTGGCGCAACCGATAACGTCGTCACGTTCCCAGCTGGTGATTACAAAGGACAGCTATTTTTTGACGAAAAAAACGAAGATCTGTATATTTTTACATCTGAATCTTTCCTGCCGATCACAGTTATCAGCGGCAACCTTGTTAACGCTGGAACATATAACGCCAATACAAATTTAGTTGGTTCTGTTACGACTGCTGGCTCTGCTGCTGGCTTTACGGCTGGTGGTGCGTTGCCGACGCCTGCAACAGGCAACCTCAACTATTACGTGGTTGTTAGTGACTCTGGAACGGGTTCAGGCAATGCGCCTGCAGTGAGTTTGGCACCGCCAGACATGCTCATATCTTTGGGCGCGGGAAGCACGTTCCAATTAATCGATGTCTCCAACGCTATCGCTGGCCAGACTGCATCAAATATTTCTGTTGTCGCGACTGGCAATATTGCAGCCACAAACGTGCAGGCTGCATTGCAGGAGCTTGACGCGGAAAAAATTGGCGCAGCTAGCCCAACATTTACTGGCACGGTGTTGCTGGGTCAGAACGCTGTCTTGGCCTTTGAAGGGTCTGCTGATGATCAGCACGAATTAACGATTACTTGCACCAATCCAACGGCTGATCGCACGATCACATTCCCCAATGTGACCGGCAACGTTATTACTTCTGGCGATACGGGGACAGTTACCAGCGCAATGATCGCTGATGCCACGATCGTCAACGCTGACGTAAGTGCTACGGCTGAGATTGCAGTTAGCAAGCTTGCAAATGGCAGTGCGCGTCAACTGCTGCAAACCGATACTAATGGAACGGGCGTTGAATTTACAAGCAACGTTGATGTCCCTGGAACGTTGGACGTTACGGGTGTTGCGACGTTCGACAGCACGTCAACCTTTGCAGGTAACGCTACGTTCAACGGCAGCCTGATCTTTGAAGGTGCAACGCCTGACGCACATGAGCTGACGCTGAGTGTTGCCGATCCAGGTGCTGACGTTACGGTCACGATCCCAGCTTCTACTACGACTTTGGCTGGCCTTGCCGTTACTCAGAGCTTTACGAAAGCACAGCGTGGAACGCCTGTTGCATTAACCGATGGGGCAACCGTGGCGGTCGATTTCAGCCTTGGTAACAATTTTACTTTGGCCATCGCCGGAAATCGAACACTTGGCGATCCAACCAACGTGACTGCTGGGCAGTCCGGTGTGATTGTGATTACTCAGGATGGAACGGGAAGCAGGACGCTTGCTTATGCGGGCACGAAATATAAGTTTGCTGGTGGTACGGCGCCAACGTTGACGACAACGGCTGCTGCTGTTGATGTATTGGCTTATTATTGCGAGAGCGCAACGCGCATCACGGTTACTTCGCTGCTGAACGTTTCATGAGTATTCCTGGTGCTGCAAGTCCGCTGTTTCTAGCAGCGACGGCTGCTGGGCCTGCTGCGGGCTTTGAAATATCCAGGTCGCTTAGATTCAACAGCGCAGACAGTGCGTACTTAAATAGAACCCCAAGTTCTGCATCTAATCGCAAGACATGGACTTGGAGCGGGTGGGTAAAGCGTTCCAAATTAGGAACCGATCAAACGCTATTTAGCGCGGACCATGGTTCAGGAAATCGGTTTGTAATTCAACTAAATGCTAGCAATCAGCTCCAAGTAAACTGGACAACTGGAGCAGGTGGTCCATATCTTTTAACCACTCAAGTATTTACAGACGTAGCTAGTTTTTTCCATTTAGTAGTATCATTTGACACGAGCCAATCAACCGCTGCTAACAGGGTTAAGGTTTATTTAAATGGGAGCCAAATTACTAACTTTTCTAATGAGCAATACCCAAACCAGAATACAGATTACCAAGTAAATAACAACGTTGTACACAAGATAGGTTACGGCTCGGCGTATATAGATCTCTACCTAGCCGAAATCAACTTTGTGGACGGGTCTGCGCTTGACGCTACGTCATTTGGGGCGTTTGACACTAACGGAGTGTGGCAAGCCGCGGACACGTCTAGTTTGTCATTCGGAACGAATGGATTCAGGCTTAAGTTTGCAGATAACAGCAGCAATGCAGCCCTGGGTACCGACAGCTCTGGCAACTCGAATACCTGGACC
>Ga0181402_1000888_pt1 | contig 11065 bp, 10 predicted proteins | sample 25SPOviralmetaG_FD_130131 | JGI IMG/M metagenome (GOLD analysis project Ga0181402, IMG submission 130131) | Marine viral communities from the oligotrophic San Pedro Time Series (SPOT) site, San Pedro Channel, CA, USA - 25 SPOT_SRF_2011-08-17 | ecosystem: Environmental > Aquatic > Marine > Strait...
CAGACGTAGACATCGTATGCAAAGAATTAGATAAAAACATGCAGTGGTGGCGTGGTCTTAATGATACAAGACAACGTGTACTAGCTAACATGTGTTTTAATCTAGGTTATCCTAGACTGAGCAAATTTAAAAAGTTTTTAGCCGCAGCAAAAGATGAAGATTGGGAAACCGCTGCTGACGAAATGATGGACAGTAAGTGGGCAACTCAGGTCGGAGACCGAGCTGTAAGGCTTAGGGAGAAGATGTTGAATGGCTAAAAAAATTAAAAAGAAACCACAAACTGTGTCAAACTATAAAAGATCATTAAGGAGACCATAATGAGTTTGTACGAAAACATACATAAGAAAAGAGCATCAGGACGAAAAATGAAAAAGAAAGGTGCTAAAGGTGCGCCAAGTGCTCAAGACTTTAAAAATGCAGCAAAGACCGCTAGAAAGATGAGAGACGGCGGTGTTTTTATGCCAGGTATGTCTGCAGTGCAAAGCAAAGGTTGTGGCGCAGTATCAAACAATCGCAGGAAGAAAACTAAATTAACATAGGAGAAAAATATGCCTGGTAAGAAACTATCACCAAAACAAAAGAAGTTAGCTGGAGTAGCTAAGCCTCGTAATAAAATTACAGGAGCAGACTTTAAAAAATTAAAGAAAAGAAAGAAAAAATAATGCCTGCAAAAAAGAAAACCACTAAAAAGAAAAGCGGTGCAAAACCTACGAATCCAGCTTTGTATTCTAGAGTTAAGTCAGAAGCTAAAAAGAAATTTAAAGTATATCCATCGGCGTATGCTAATGGTTGGCTAGTACGTACGTACAAGAAACGTGGAGGTAAATACGCATAATGGCTAAGCCTACTGGCGGACTAACTGCATGGTTTGGAAAAGGACCTAAAGGCGATTGGGTAGACATAGGTGCTCCTAAGAAAAAAGGTAAGTTTCAAGCTTGTGGTAGAAAGTCTGCTAAAGGCAGTAAGCGTAAGTACCCTAAATGTGTGCCTAGATCAAAGGCTAAAAGTATGACAGCAGGACAAAGAAAGAGTGCAGTAAAAAGAAAAAGAGCAGCTGGTAATCCAGGAGGAAAGCCTACTAATGTTCGTACAATAATAAAAAAGAAAAAAAGTGGCAACAAGAAAAAAAGCTAACCCTATACGCAAAACGACTGGTAAAGGCGGTAACTACCGTCCTACCAAGAAAGGCGCGGGTATGACTAAAAAAGGTGTAAAAGCCTATAGGAAAGCCAACCCTGGATCAAAGTTAAAAACTGCGGTAACAGGTAAGGTAAAGAAAGGTAGTAAGGCAGCCAAACGACGTAAATCTTATTGCGCAAGATCTGCGGGCCAGCTCAAAAAGAGCTCTGCTAAAACTAGAAACGATCCTAATTCAAGAATTAGGCAAGCGCGCAGAAGGTGGAAGTGTTAATGAAATTAGGTATATTAAAAACGTTAGTAGGTACAGTTGCTCCAACAATAGGAACCGCATTAGGTGGGCCTATGGGTGGCATGGCTGCGAATATGATTTCTGAAGTATTAGGATGCGATCCTGAGCCAAAGAAGATACAAAAGGCTATGGAGACAGCTAGTCCTGAGCAACTAGCGCAGTTAAAGAAAGTAGAAGCTTATTTTGAAGTGCAGATGAAAAAGCTAGATATAGATCTATTTGCATTGGAAACAGCTGATGTACAAGATGCTAGAGGAAAATTTAGTAAAGATTGGACAGCTAGAATCATAGGCATCTTTGTTGTAGGAGGGTTTATGGGCTATATATTTCTAGTAACTTTACAGCCTCCAGAGCAAAACTCAGAAGCATTGATAAACCTTGTACTAGGCTACTTAGGTGGTTTAGCAAGTGCTATCATATCTTTTTACTTTGGGGCTTCTAACAAACAAGACAACGAATAGAAAAAACGATAATATAGGTAATGTTATGTCATTGATTATACAAGGTTTACAAAGTTTATTAGGAAGCAATCCTTATACATCTAGTGTAGGAGATTTTATTTTTGGAGAAGGCGACGACCAAGATATTTATTCAGGAGGCGGTTCTCCTAGTGTAGATACTTCTAGTTCAGAATCAGCTTTTGCTGATTTAATAGGTTCCGATGAAGCTTTTGCTGATCTTTACAATGCTTTGCAAGATGATCCAGATTCTGTTTACAACACTATAAATCCTATAGGGTATGATTCAGATAGTCTTTTTGGAAATCTTTTAGAAATAGACCCTAGTTTTGGAGACAAACTTTATGACGGTACTGCTACTACTACTGTAATTCCTCAAGGAGTAGACTCAGATGCAATGCAAGAATACTTAAACGAAAACACAGGTATATTTGGATTAGGTATAGGACCATATTTAAAAGAAACTTTTTTAGGGAGTGGTGATGAGCAAGGTCTTTTAGAACAAATACTTTTAGGTAAAGCTTCTAAGAAAGAAGGAGGCGGAAACACAAGCGGTGGACTAGCAGGTCTTTTAAGTCAAGTTGTTGGCGGAGGCGATGAAGGTGGCGGACTTTTAAACAGTCCTTTACTTAAACTACTTTTAGCAAATTATTTAACTAAAAGAGACGATAGCCCGTCTGACGTAATTCCAGTAGGAACACAAGGTTTTGCAGCAGGTAGTGGACAAGGACTAGGTACTATGCCTGACTACAGAACTTTTAATATACAACCTGCATTAATGCCAGGTGTAGGTTACGCTAATGCTCCCCCACCTAAAATGCAACAAGGTGGATTAAGTGATGGTCCTGGAGACATAACATTAGCAAGACTAGAACCAGGTGAGTTTGTTATGACAAGAAAAGCTACTGATAATATTGGTGCTAAAAACTTGTATAAATTAATGAAAGACGCAGAGAGGATGAACTAATGGCAAGCTACGCAAACCCAAGTACAACTACAAGTTTTGAACAACCTTATGCTGATGCTATGCGTCGTGGGTTCTTAGAATCCGCATTCGGTTTAGCTAAAACACCAACACCTGTAGCTGTACAACAATACGCAGGATTAGATCCGTATGAAATGCAAGCTAGAACGTTAGCTGGTGGCCTTGGTGGGTTTACCCCATACATACAACAAGGCGGACAAATGATGCAAGAAGGTCTAGGCGTTGCGCGTCAAGGACAAGGAGCTTTGGCTGGAGCACAAGACCTGTATGGTCAAGGCACAGGATTAGTAGGACAAGGCACAGGACTATACGGATTAGGCACACAGTTAACTGGACAAGCTTCTGATTATTTTAGACCAGGAGCGGCTAGTGCTTTTTACAATCCTTACGAACAAGATGTTGTCCAGCAGACACTATCAGACTTACAAGAACAAAGTGCAAAACAAGGCATCGCTAACAGATCTCAAGCTGTAGACAGAGGAGCGTTTGGTGGCTCTCGTGGCAGACTGATGGAACAAGAAAGGCAAAGAGCGTTTGGAAGAGGTGCTGCGGAAGCTGTTGGAGATATTAGAAGAAAAGGTTTTGAAGGCGCAAGAAGTGCTGCAATGACAGCAGGTCAAGGACTAGGACGACTAGGAGGCCAACTTGGAACATTTGGTTCAGGACTAGGAACTTTAGGCGGACAACTTGGCCAGTTTGGTTCAGGACTTTCTAACGTAGCTGGGCAATACCGTAACTTAGGAACAGGTATTGCAGGTCTAGGAACTAACTTTGCTGGTCTAGGAACGACTGGTCAAAGTAATTTATTAAGACAGATAAATGCTTTTGAAGGACTAGGCAATACAGGTAGAGGCATACAAAATCAAATGTACGGAGCTCAGTTTGATGCGGCTAATAGATTAGCCTTAGAACCTAGAGAACGTTTAACTGCTTTACAGGGCATGTTAGGAATGTTACCTACTACTAGATCAACTACTAGATTTGGAGCAGAAGCAAGCGACGATAATGCTTTTAATATTTTAAAACTATTAGGATTAGCGTAATGCACGAACAATGGAAGAAAAGAAAAATGTTCTCTAATAGAGAGCAAGGTATTATGTCTGGACTTGATCCTGTACCCATGATGGCTGGAGGCTCTGTGCCTTACCCTGGTATGGAAACAGGCGGTTTATTTATACCAGAAAATGAAAATGTAGACCCTAGCCCAAAAGGAGACACGTTAACTGAAGAAACAAAGATTTTAAATACTATGTATAACGACATAATTAAAACTATGTTAGAAACGCAAACACCGTTTGAATCTATTATTGAAAATAGATTATCCCAAGGAAGTCTTACTTTTAAAGCCGCTGAAGCTTTAAAAAAAGTTTTTGCTATTCAAAAAATGAGACAAGCACAAAAAGATAGTTATCCTAAAGATAAAGGAATAGATTTTTTTCCATCAGGTCCTCCGACTAAAAGAGATGCTTTAGAGTATTTAGATAGAGAACAAAAAATGTTGCAGCCTTCTTATCCCAAAATGCAAGTAGGCGGTGTCGTCCCTCAACCACAGTTATTCGAAGAAGGCGATGCTGAAGTTAACGATGCACTTAACAGTCTGGCCAGTATTACTAAACCAGATGTCCCTGATATGCCAATGCCTATGATGGACGAGAAGGTAGAGGTCAGAGAAGAAGTAACGGAGGACCAAGGACCTGACGAATACAAACAAGATGTTCTTAATTTAAAAGACAAGTTTAAACAAGAGATTATGACTTATATGTCTCAAGGACAAACGCCTGAGTTACGTGATTATTTAATGAACATGAATATGACCTACGCTAATGAATTAAAGATGTTGAAAGAAAAGCATGGCGTAGAAATGAATGATCCTGATGATAAACTTATGACTCCAGATTTTGTAGAACAACTTATGACATTTGCAAGAGCTCCTGGTATGCAAGAAGGGGGAGTAGCTCCTCCTGTTAATTTAGATCTAGACTTAGATGCTATAAGCACTCAAAAAGAATTAAACGATTTAGGTATAGCGTATCCAATACAAGGTTGGTTACAGTTAGATTCAGTAGGAAGAAAAACTTTATTTAATGAAGAGATGTTAAAGAAATCCAGAGGTATGCAAGAAGGAACTGGCAGGCTAGACGATTTGTATAAAGAAAGAAGAGCTTTAGTAGATGAATTAGGAACATCAGCAGGAACAGCCTACAAAACTAAAGAAGGTGGTTTGGGTGGATACATTGGACAAGCCTTAGCTGAACGTAGAGGCAAAGCTGCAGCTATGGATAAAATACTTGCGGACGAAATAGCTTCTGAAAGATCTGTTAGCGGAACAGGAACTTACTCGTCTCCAGCTGCTGTTACTTCGGCTATAATTTTAGGTCAGGACAAAGTTCTTGAAGATACGTATGATGGATATGTAAAAGCTGCAGCTAAAGAGTTTGACAACCCTGCAGGCGTGGCTGTAAGTCAATTAGCTTTAGACGGACAACTTCCTCCAAAATCAGCTGGGCCTATTTATAGACAGACAGTTCTCAATGATCAAGGAATAGAAATAGATTGGTTAACTTACTTTCGAGACTCAGTAAAAGATTTAGAAGCAGCGGGGACACCGATAGATGGAGAAAGTCTTGCTGCTATAGCAAGAGCATGGCAGCTAGAAGTCTTAGGATAAAATGTTATGCCAGAGCAAGAAACTTTTGAAGAAAGACGCAAAAGACGATTATTAGGATCTTTAAACACTTCTTCTAAGAAAACGCCAAGAACTCAAGAAGCAGAAAACAAAAATACTATAGCGGAAGCTTTTCAATACGCTGTAGATCAACCTTTAGAAAACATAGGTATTACCTTAGAAACATTAGGGGCAACTGACGTTGGCTCATGGTTAAAAGAAATAACCGAAGAGCCTGAAAACTATGAATCTTCCACGGCTAAATTTATAAATACACAAGGCGATGGTTATGAATGGAACAATTTTGGTCTTGCATTAGTAGAACAAGCTGGCCAGCTAGTAGGATCTATAGCCACAAGAATAGGCGGAGCGGGTATTGGTGCTATGGTTGCAGGACCAGGTGGTGCAGCGGCAGGAGCTCTTGCAGGTCCAGCTTTATTTGAAGGTATACAACAACTAGGACCCATTGTTCAAGAACGACTACGTAGAGACGGAAGAGAAGGACAAGAACCGACATGGGCAGATTGGACAGCTGCAGCAGGTGGAGCAGGATTATCTGGTGCTTTAAATGCTATCGGTGTAAAAAACGTTGGTGTATTAAACAGAGAACTTATTAAATCTACAACAAGAGCTGCAGCTGGGGAACTTAGCACAGAGGCCGTACAAGAAATTATACAAGAAGTAGCGTCTGGAGCAGGCACAGAAGAAGGCATAGGAGCTCCTGGTCAAGTAGCTAAACAAGCTTTTGGTGCGGGACTACTTGGTGGTGGCACAGCAGGAGGCGTACAATTTGGTGTAGGTGGAGTAACTAAAATTATCCAGCCAAAGCCAATAGAACCAACTGCTTACAATGAAGAAGAGTTTAACGAACAAGTAGACATTGAAACAGAACAACGTTTAGAACAATTTAATTTAAACGAAGCAGATAGTTTAGAGTCTTTAACAAAAATACTTCAAACAGTAGAGAAAGATTTTAAACCTTCTGGAATAGACACTAGAGAAACTCTAGTCAATAGGTTGCGAAGTTCTGTTAAAGAACAAGTACAAAAAGATTTTATTTTTGAAGAAGTACAAAAAGACATTTTGGCTCCTTTAAATGCTGACACAATCAGACGAGAAGAACTAGAAAGATTTAACGCAATGTCTCCTGTTGAATTAGCAGATTATGTAGATGCAAATATAGGAGAAGAAAATTATGCAAGTTGGGCATATAATCTTCAAGAAAGTTTTGATCCAAGATTTAGTGCAGAGTATGACTACAGGGCAGATAGAATAGCGTTGGCAAAAGACGCTGCTGATGCTCGTATTAAAGATACAGGATTATCTTATGTATTTGATCCTAATGAATATGTAGATTACATAGGACAAATTACAGAAAAATATACCCTACAAGATTTAAGAGATATATCAGTGGGGTACATGGGCAAAAATAGAGATGTAACTAATAATAGAACTGCTAATCAACTTGCTAGAGATTTAGCTGATGCAACGTTGCTTTATAGGCTACAAGAAGAAAAACTTAATGAAAAGTATACAAGTAAATCTGGGACCATAGACATACCAGAAAATAGAAATAAAGACGATAGATATAGAAATGAAATGTTGGATTCGGGTAACGCTATAAGTGTTCAGTACACACTAAAAGATACTACTCTTCCACCAGAAAAACAAAAAGATATTGTTTTTAATTTTCAAAGAACCAATGTATTAAATCCTAAACAATCTAATCTTACAGAAGAAATTCCTGAAGCTAGAGAACTGCAATCAGTAGGGTTATTTTTATCTAAAACTCAAGAAGATCCTAAAGCGCAAGAAATTGTAAATGAAACAACAGAATTAAAACCAGAAGAAACAACGCCCGAAGACTTTGAAAATTATTTAGGGCAAGACAGATATGACGGTCAGTTAAGCAGTATGCAACTACCTCAAAGTAGTCTACCTAAATTTAAAAATGATTCGGAGACGCGTAAGAATTTTGTAAACAAGTTGGTGCAATACACTAATGAATACTTTAGACCATACGGCGAGTTTGGATTAGAAGCGACACGTAGAATACAAAGAAATACAGAAAGGCAAAGATCTCTAACTGAAAATGCTCAAGACATGGGAGAAGCATACGAAAGAGGTGTGCTCGCTGCATATAAACAAGGACTGTTAGGCCCTAAACCTGAAACGTTAGCTGAAAAAGCTAAGGCAAAAGCGGGTATAAAATATATACCGCAGTCTGCACGAGACGAGTACGATCGTTTAGCTATGGCGTATTTAAAGAGAACTGGGGCTAGAATAAAACTAGACGAAGAACAAAGGACTGAATACGAAAAAGAAGTAGTTAAATTAAGAACAGAACTTGATGAAGAGCCTAGCGAACAAGGTAAACAAGAAATACGTAATACAATTGAAGAATACGAAATAGCTTTGTCTGACATACAAAAAGCTAGAGTAGCTGCTGACCAATTGCCTGAGCCGATAAGAGAACCATTGATAAGAATACGTGCGTCTATAGATCTTCTAACAGAACGCATAATAAAAAGTGAAAAAATACCGCTTACAGAAGAAGAAAAAATTACTCTTGAAGAAGGCATTAACAGATATGTAACTAGATCTTTTGCAATTTTTGAACCTGGCCTTGGTTATAATCCTAAATTTAGTAAAGATTGGTTAAAAAGTAAAGAAGCGCAAGAACTGTACGACAAAGCAGTGCAATCAGTTATGTATATGAACAGATTCAAATCGGGCTTTACTGAGGCAACAGCTAGGAGACAAGTAGACAGAATTATAAAATTAGAAGAAATGAGTTCTGCACAAGACTTACAAAATTTACCTGGAATCTTTAAAAGCACAGAAAATTCTGTATCACTAGAAAGTGGACAACAAATTTTGCAGACTAGAAAAGTTTTACCTTATGCTATACGTAAACTAATGGGAGAGATAACTGACCCAGCAATTGTAGCTACTACTTCTTTGCAACGTTTAAGTAGGTTAGTAGAACAATCAGAATTTTACAGTGATATAAAAGAAATAAGTCAAAGACCAGGCGAAATATTATTTACTCCTCAACAAATGGGTGACTATAACGTTCCTCTTGGAAACCCAGACGAAAGTGCTGAACAACAATTTAATCCTTTAGACGGCATGTACACAACTAAAGAGTTTGCAGAAATTATAGGTAGTGAAGTACAGTCAAGTAACGCAACTCGTAATATGATCTTTCAAATATACGATCTTGTTTTTCTTGTCCCAAAAGCTCTTACCCAGTTAGGAATTATTGTATTAAGTCCAGCAACTCAAGCTAGGAACTTTATAGGTGGTGGTCTAATGTTTATGGCTAACGGATATGCTAGTGGAGAAAGTATTGACCAAGCTACCAAAGCTATAAAACATAATTTGTTTGGTAGATTAAGTTACGATTCAAACGGACAATTAACCGTTGAAGGACGAAACGCACAAAGACTTTTTAAAAGAATGCAAGACTTAGGTATTGTAAATACAAGCGTACGTTTAAATGAAGCAGCGGATTTATTTTCTAGATTGTCTGATAGATCTGGTAGCACTGTAGGAAGAGTAGGTCATGCTTTGCAAGCTATAAAACAAACTAAACCAGGTCAAGTCGCAGATTTTTTTGGCGGCAATACTCTTAGAGGGGCACAAAACTTATACGCTGCAACAGATGATTTTTGGAAAATGGCTGCGTTTGGTGCAGATCGTATGCGAATACAAAAAATGTTAGATGACATAGATGGGGAAAATGTTACTGACGAAATTAAATTAAAAATACTAAAAGCTTACGCTGAAACATTAACTACAAAGATAGGAGAAGACTACAAATCTAATTTAGCTAGGACTATACGAACAACAGATTTAGAAGAATACATAGATGAAGTAGCTGCTTATCATGTTCGTATGGGTATGCCTAACTATGACTATGTAGGTAAGTTTGCTCAAATAATTAGACAGTTACCATTAGGTAACTTTATAGCTTTTCCAACAGAGATACTAAGAACAGCTGGAGGTAATCTACCTATGATTGCTTACAAACAAATGAGTTTTAAAATACCTACTGAACTTATGATTGAAGGAGGAATTAAAACTCAACGTCCTTTGATTAGAAATGAAGACGGTACACAAGCACTAGGTAATTCTGAAAACAACAGTCCGTTTAGATCTGGAGGAATTAAAAGAGCTGTGTTGGGCGGAGCTGCTGTATATGGAGTAGGAACTACTATGCAACTAATGGGTCAATACTTGTTTGACGTAGACGACGAAGACTTAGAGGCAGTAAGAGCGACACAACCAGAATACGCAAAAAACAGTAGATTAATGCCTCTGTCAAAAATAAAAGACGGTAAAGGAGAATTTATAAACTTAGATTACATACTGCCTTATGAAGGATTTGCTTCAATAGGAACAAGTATAATAAGAGCATTAAACGAAGGAGAGTCTACAGGAGAAGGCATACCAAAATCAGTAATAGACGGCATGGCTGAGTATGTAATTGATTATACTTCTGCCTACACAGATACAGCTATATCGTCAAAAGTTTTTGGAGAGCTGGTCCTTAACTTAGATTTTGATACAAACAAAACTATTTACAACTCCGAAGACAATTGGGGAGATGTTATAGAAGACATGTTTGATCATGCAATAGATAATGCGGGCCCTGGTGCTGTATCTCAAGTTAGAGACATATACAAATCTTTGCAGGAAGGAGATGATAGATACGACAGATATTTAAGAGACAAAGAACCAATGATGGCTTTTGCAAAATTATTTGGAATTGCTACTACTACGATGGATGCAAATGAAGGATATGGTTTTAAAATAAACTCTTACAAAAGAATTTTAGAAAACAACATTGAAGGCAAGCTAAGAACTTTAGCTTACGATGGACAATTTAGTTCAGAAGAACAAATTATGTCTGAGTGGAAAAAAGCAAATGATATATGGTTTAGAATTCAACAACAGATATATTTTGATATGCAAGCTTACAAAAAAGTTGGCATGACTAACAAGACATTACGCGCACAGTTAAAAAGATTACAGTCTGTACCTGGTGTAGATCCTGGGTTTACAAGAAATATAAAGAAAGGCATCTTTACACCTTACAAACCTCCTGGTTATATTAAAGATGGTTTTGAAGAAGCTAAGAAAAAATTAAAGAAAAAACAAATAGAACGTGGTTTAGATCCTAGAGATATTTTAAGAGCGTGGCCTTCAACAGAAATTAATAGGGGATACAATAATTTAAGGCGAGAAAAATATAACCTTACTGAGTATCAGGCTCTTCCTCCGTTGGAAGACTAAACTTTTCTACGCGTTCCATCCAAGCTTCGGCAGCTCTCTTAAACTCGTCACCTTCAAGAATAAACTCCTGGTAGAGGCAATCTACAGAACACATCATGATTACGCCTTTCTGTATGTCTGTGCCGTACAGCTCGTTGTGTGCAAGTGCGTAGGCAGCTAACTGTTGGAAGTAGTCCCACACCCACTGTCTGCGTTTAGGTTTGTTAGTTTGTTTAAAGTCCATGATA
>Ga0181402_1000890_pt1 | contig 11049 bp, 22 predicted proteins | sample 25SPOviralmetaG_FD_130131 | JGI IMG/M metagenome (GOLD analysis project Ga0181402, IMG submission 130131) | Marine viral communities from the oligotrophic San Pedro Time Series (SPOT) site, San Pedro Channel, CA, USA - 25 SPOT_SRF_2011-08-17 | ecosystem: Environmental > Aquatic > Marine > Strait...
CCATATTGGGATGGTAGTATAAATGGTGGTAACACTTACGCTATAGATGGTGTCTACACTTATACGTTCTACGCTAAGAAATTAAACTCATCTGAAGTCTTTCAAAGACATGGACACATAACAATATTTAGATAATATCAAAAACTTAATTATTTCCCTATTATTTCTACTACCACTTTATACGGTAGCTCAATGTAATCAACACGTATTTACATCAGTAGGTGCGGAAAAATGGACTAATTTCCAATACCAAGATTGTGATGGTGAAGCCCATTATTTTGGTTTACCTGCTGGTGGTTATACTATAATCTTCTGTGCGGATATAGGTACTACTTTTGTTTTAAATGGAGATGGGTTCGTTTATCCACTATTAACGGAACACCCTAATTATGTCTCATGTATTCAACCTGAAACTGAATGCGAAGGTGACTTTGACGGAGATGGAATTGTAGGCGCTGAAGACCTACTTACATTTTTATCAAACTACGGGGAGTGTAATTAATTTAATAGTACTAACAAAATTTTTATTTAAAAAATAAATTATTATTTTACTGATAAGATTATTTATCTTATATTTGTGGTTGAATGTAGATTAAATTTTTACTATAATTAAAATGTTATGAACACTAAAAACAAAAGACATCTTGTCGTTATAGGTCATCCAGACCATAAATCATTTTGTTATAATGGTATCTTTAAGACCATTATTAACGAATTAGACAGTGGTGGTGAAACATATAAAATAATCGATGTTTATGAAGATAAGTTACATAGAAACAAAGAAGAACTAATCAAAGAATATCAAAGTTTAGTGACTTGGTCGACTCATATTTACTTCGTATCACCAGTATGGTGGTTTAGACTTGTACCAAAGATGGAAACATTTTTTGATGAAGTATTCACCCCTGGATTTGCATATAAGTTCGTACCTTTATTTGGTAAGTACGCTTATCCAAAACCATTCTTAAGTGATAAAAAAGTAAGAACCTATATTACACATGGAGCACCGATGTTACCTGTTGTTACTTTATATGTTAATTCAGTTAAGTTAAGATTAGTAATGGGGGTATATACATTTGTATTCGGTTGGAATTTAAACCGATGGCGTAAAACGAAACAATTTTGGTCGGTCCCTTTTGTAAGTGATAAAAAACGTAAGAAGTATTTAGAAACAGTAAAAAAAGACATTAAAAAAGATTTAAAAAAATGAAATTTAATAAAAGAAATTTTTTCCAAGGTAAGTCAAACTCACAACTTAAATCCAGTTACGTTGGAGCATTTGTAGGGTTTGTAGGATTATTTGTTATGGGTATTATTTATTTATTAATTAAATTATTTAGTTAATAATGACAAAAATAATTAATTTATTTGGTGGTCCTGGTTCAGGTAAATCCACCATATCGTCAGGATTGTTTTACGAGTTTAAATGTAGAAATATCAGTTGTGATAATCCGTATGAATTTCCTAAACAAGTTGCTTGGGAAGATAATGATTCTCAGATAAATGACCAACTATTTATATTTGCTAATCAACATAGAGGTATTGTTCGCTCTTATGGTAAAGTAGATTATATTATTTTAGACTCACCAATTTTACTTTCATTGGCATATAAAAATGGTTACGAAAGTGGATATCCGTCCACTCTATATAATGATAGTTTTGATAATATGGTCTTAGATGTATTTAATCAATATGAAAATATAAACATATTTTTAGATAGACCAGATGATTTTCAAGATGAGGGTAGATTTCAAGATTATCAAGAATCTTTAGATTTTGATAATAAAATTAAAACAATAATGGATAAAAATAACATTAAATATAAGACCTTAAAAGTTAATGATAAAACCATAGAATATATATTAACATTTATGGTGGGGTTATAAAAAAATAAAAAATATGGAACATAGTAGATTATACGAAATAAAAATAGATTCTCTTGAAAAAAAAATTATAGAATTAGAAAAAGAACTTGAAAAGCAAGAACTAATAAAATTGAGTTACAAAGAAGAAGTAGCTAAGTGGAATAAAAAATATAAAGATTTAAGAAAACAAATAACAGGATAAATATGGGATTTCATAAAAGATGGATAACTGAGGAAGTTTTAGTTGACAAATACAGAAGAAGAGGAATAGCAGAAATAGAGTCCTATTTAGGACATGCGGATGCATTTGTAACAAATGATAAGTTATCAAGTGAAGTAATAGATTTATTTAATACTCCACATTTAGATAACGTAGAAAGGTGGAATTTAATTTCTGAATTAATTGCGATGAGGTCAATAGAAATTGGATTTAATAAATAATGTTTCTTTAATTAAACATTATTAAGTATATTTGTTTAAATAAATAAACATTATGAATATATTTGTATTAGATTGGGATGTAAAAAAATGTGCGGAATATCATAACGACAAACATGTTGTTAAAATGATTTTAGAAACCGCCCAACTTCTTTGTGGGGTACATCATATAGTCCACAAAGACAATACTGACATTCCTTATAAGTTATCACATAGGAACCACCCATGTTCTATATGGGCTCGTGAAAGTCTAACTAATTACCTATGGTTGTGTGAGTTAGGTTTGGAACTTTGTAAAGAATACACATATCGTTATGGTAAGCGTCATAAGTCTTTAGATGTTATAGAATGGTGTATAATTAATAAACCAAATATTCCTGATAAAGATTTAACTGAACCCGCTAAGGCCATGCCGGAAAAATACAAAGTAAAATCAGTGGTAGAGTCCTATAGAAATTACTATATTGGAGACAAAGCTTACTTTTCTAAATGGAAAAATAGACAATCACCTAAATGGTTTAATCAGGCAATAGAGAATAAACTTTACCAAGTTTTTTAATTAGTTTTGTTGAAGTCGTTTTTAAATACTTTTCAATGTCCTTGTAGAATTTCATAATATCATTCTCATACTTATCAAATCTTTTTTGATAATTGTCGAATTGTTTGGCTTTATCACCAACAAAACCTGTTTCAGCTTCTAAATCATTATCAACTAATGAGTCACCATAGTTTTGTCTTCTATTATTAGACGCACTTATATAAGCAATTCTTAATACTAAATTAACTTTTTCATCATCACTTAAATTTTTTATATCTGTACCTATATCAACTTGGCTAAGTAATTCATCTACAGAATCCATCTTTGAGTATATTTCTTTTATCATTTCATCAACACTAAATCTCATAGATTCCATAACTATAAAGTATTCTTTTTTAAGGAAATCTAAGAATCCTGATTTACTTATACCCATAGTTTTTAATTTAGCATATAACTCTGTTGGTCTTACAGAATTTTCTATTTCATCTAAATAATATAAATCATAGAACATTCTCTGTATTGCACTTATAGGGAAATCGAACATTTCGGTGTTTGCTTGGTATTCTGAGACTTTTTCCACATTAGTATATGGAGTTTTTAAATCATCAAACTCGTGTTTTAATTCATGAGATAAAGCACTTACCGTTTGTACTTTTGATTTATTTATGGAATCAATTACATCTTTAACGGTCCAATCCTCAGGTACAGGTTTATCTATTGATAATATTACTTTACCATTTTTATTAACTTTCATTAATACGTAATCGTTACCAACTTTACCAATAGTATTTTTTCTATAAACCATCATATTAGCTTCACCATACTTATCACTTTCCGGTCTAAGCTTTAAATCAATTTCTACGGCATTAATTTCTTCATCCCCAATCATATATGGTTCAGTGGGTTTAAAATTAACTTTATACTCGGTTTGACCATCTTTTATCATAGGTGTCACCTTTAATTTAAAATCATCATATAATTTTTCACCAGCATCTACAATACCTTTTGGAACACCTACCGCTTCATTTAATTTTCTGTTCATACTTTTCTATTTGGCTTTTTTTACTTACCTTTGTTACTATAAATATAACGTTAGAACTAAAATTAAAAAAATATGGATTACGGAAAAGATTTTCAAAAGTATGCAATGAGCGACCATAATGTGTCGTCACTTACAATGCATCATTATCAAAAAGAATTACAAGGGTCAATGACACCTTATATTTTAGAGGAAAGAGAAATGAGAGCAACTCAATTAGATATTTTCTCTAGATTAATGAGAGATAGATTATTATGGGTAGCTGGTACAGTCAATGATGCGATGTCAACTGTTGTACAAGCACAATTAATGTATTTAGATTCAGTCGACAATTTGGATATAACGATGCATATTGACTCACCTGGTGGTTCTGTTAAATCAGGATTATCAATGGTAGATGTTATGCATTATATAAAATCAGATATTGTAACAGTAAATACAGGTATGGCGGCATCAATGGGTTCTATTTTATTAGGTGCAGGTACAAAAGGTAAACGTTCTTCTTTAAGGTTTTCAAGAACCATGTTACACCAATCTTCAGGAGGGGCAGTCGGAAATATTCAGGACGCAGAAATTACTATGAGAGAGTGGAACAAATTAAATGATACCCTTTTTAACTTACTCGGTGAATTTTGTGGTAAAGACTCTGAACAAGTAAAACAAGACGCTTCTCGTGATTTGTGGTTATCTTCAGAAGAGGCATTATCGTATGGTATAATTGATGAAGTCATAAAAACTAAAAAATAATGTTATTTTAATATCCCCTTATTATAGGGGGTATTATTTACTTAGTATTTTAAACACCCATCTTTAAATTATGGGCAAAAGAAAAGTAAATTTAAAAAGACACTTTGTTAAAACAATAACATGGAGAATAATCGGTACTATCGATACTATGTTAATTGGTTGGTTTGTTTCAGGAGACCCTTTGATTGGATTAACTATCGGGTCATTTGAAATTTTAACTAAAATGGTGTTGTATTTTATACACGAACGTGTGTGGTATAAGATAAACTTTGGGACTAAAGTAGTTGAAAAATAGAAAAAACTACGCACTAACGTATATTTATTAGTTATAAATAAAGATTTAATGGACTGGATAAGAATATTGGAAGTATTACTAACTTCGGTGACCTCAATAGTAGTAGCTTTAGTGGGGGCTGGATTTTTTAGACAAATGAGAGATAAGCAAGAAAAGGCTAAGTCTAAGGAGAAGTTAATGGAGCAAATTAAAAAAGATGAAATAGTCCACCTTGCAATAAGGGACGTTAGGCGTAGATATAACGCTGATAGAGTATATATATGGCAGTTTCATAATGGAGGTAGTTTTTACACAACCTCCCCTATGCAAAAATTATCAATAACATATGAAAGATGTTCAGATGGGTTAGAAAGAAAAGCCGAAAAAAATCAAAATCATTTAATTACAAGTTTCACAAGTTATATCAGAGATACTATGGAAGGTAATATGTATTTTCCTAATATTGAAGATATGAATGATATTGGTTTAAGGTCATTGGCTTATTCTAGTGGGACTAGAGGACATTGTGCTGTACCAATATATGATAAAGATAGGCATTTAGTCGCGATACTTTGTTTGGACTGGGTTTTTAGTGAAATACCAAAACAATACATCAAAAAAGACGGTAACTTTACTCAAGATTTTATTGAAGAGTTTAGTACGGATGCCGACACACTTGACACTTATTTATAATATGATAAATAAACACTTAAAATTTTGTCTAAAATATCAAAAAGTAATATTAATATTTATTACGTTATCACTACTTTCAATAGTTGATACAATTAAAGGATATATTATTGCTGAAGTCGGATATACAAAAGAGTTTTGGTTAGTTGAGTCAGTTTCTTTACTTATTTCTGTATTTTTACTATATTATTTATGGAACAATATCAATGAAGGTTATTGTTTTACTAAAGAAAGTAAAAATAAAGAAAAGTAATGAAATTCACTATTAACACAAAAGACAAAACAATACAGCTTGAAGAAGATTTTACAAAAGTAGAAATAAGTGAACTGTTCGATATTCTTGATATTGAAAATATTGATGAGTATAGAATTTTATCAAAGACTAAAGACTTTTGGTTGCAAACAAATACCTATTATCCTAAAATTCAATCATACTCAACAGATAATACCTTTGATAATAATTTAAAAGTTGTATATAAAAATATTGTAGACTCACTATAGTATAATTATATTTTAGTTTATACTTATTGTTATGAGTACTTCAATGGAAAAATTCTTAGATAAAACTAAATCAGACAATAAAATTGTGGATATGTATACTGACGTAAGAAAATGGTTACAGTCAGAAGGTCATACCACAATAACATCACAATCCATAAGTAAGGCTCCACATGATATATGGAGATTAATGGAAAACCTTAGAGGTGAAGTTTCAATCTTAAAAGACACGTTAAGACGATACGGTATTTTGCAGTCTGATGAAGTTTATGAGGATTGGTTAAAAAATAGATTAGGTAAAATAGATAAAGAGTACCCATTAATAGATGAGAAAAATGATTAATTTTATAAAAAATTTATTTAAACCTAAATTTGTTCCTCAGGACGAAATACAAGAATACCTTATAACTTTGGGATTTAAACAATCATCATCTAATAAGTCTCTACTAATTAAAAACAATAATACACATAATATAGTTTATAATATGGAAGAATCCTCTGTTAAAATAGTTAAAGATGGTGGTGAGATAGTGTTAAAGTCTTTTGGTAACATATCTAAGATTAAGAGATTTATAACTAAATACTCTATTTAAACACCAGTAAATTTTATTGTATTAACCTCGTCTCTAAAGTAAAGTGGGCTAATCTCACTAAGAGGTTTAAGATATTCTACTCTAGATGAATTTTGTAAGTCATTATAAGGTCCGTGTTCGTCTTCAAAATCATCTATTATCTGATGGTCTACTTCAGACTCACTCTTAAGTAATACTATCGCACCTTTATTTGAATCTAATATATCAGGTATATTATGAGTATAACCCATATCTTTTAAGTCGTTTATTTTTTCTATTATATTAACATCACCAATCGCCCACATAGAACTACCGAAGTGAACAGATTCTTCAGTATCCTCAACCTCACCATCACTACAATCATCACAATTAGTTACCCCCATACCGTCACACTCAGTACACTCTATTTCACCTTCACCTCTACACTGACCACATTCATCATCTTCATCACTACTCCCATAAGGTTCACCCTCACCTGTACCTTCACATTCTGGACATGTTTCCACACCTGTATTTAAACACTCACGACAGTCAGCTTGACCGAGACCTTCACAACTCCAACACTGAACATCTCTAGCGAATAATTCATCCACATCACTCAGAGATAACATATAAAGTTCGTTTTCACTTCTCCATATTGCTGTTTCAACATCATCACCTTTAAACATAAAGAATATGATAAAAGATAATTTTACGATTTCTTTATTTGATAACGTGGTTTTTACTAATCTTTTTGTTGTCGGTAATGACATTATCTGTCTTAGTATATAACTGGCACCTGGAGTTTCTTTAAATTTACTATTTGATACTACCTTCTCGATATAAGTTTTAATTATTTTTGCTAATTGAGCTAAATCCATTTTGTTATCGTTTTAATATAAATATTCAGATATTTATTTAAAAATATAAGTTATGTCGAACATTTCAAGAATTAAAAGTCTTATGATGATAAGTGAACAACAAAAAATTGTGGCTCCTTCGGTTAACATAGATGCATTAATTACTATGTTATTATTTATAAAGGATAAAAATCCTGAAGTAATTGAGGATATAGAAGACTTTGAAGATGTTGATTTTTATGATGGAGTAAATCTAAGTCGTTACATTAGTAAAAATTTATCTTTATTTGGTTTACCTAAATTTGATGGAGAAATTGAAGATTTTTATGGGAATTTTATATTAAATAATCTTACGTTAATTCGTAATGGTGAAACTGACAAAACTAAGTATACCATACCAACTCTTAAAAAATTTGAAGTATTAGGTGAAGAAAGGTATACAGGTAGAAAAGGAGATTATTATAAATTATTCCTTGAAGGTTACTCAGAAGAGTTTATCACTAAACAAATTGAAAGAGGAGAAATTGATGTATCAATGGGGGAATTCATTGAAGAAGAATGGGGTGATACGTGGGATACTGAAAGGTTTGTAGATGAAATTAAAGAAGTACCTATGAATACCGACACCTCATATAAGACTCCGTCAACTAATTCATTAAAAGAAGATGTAGATATACAACCTGAAATTAAATCGGAAGACTTCATGGATTTTGTTAACGGTGAATACGATATTGAAACATTAGAATTAATGCAGTCAGTAATATCAGGTAGAGTTCGTAAACTAAAAAGTTTAATTGATATCGTCAATCGAAAAGAAATCAAAGGTTATAAAAAATAAAAAGGGAGATGGTAGCGTACCTCTCCCCTTAATCGCCCATAACTATAAGCGGTCCTAAACTCCTACAACAACAGATTACCTGTCGAAAGGAGCCATATGTTTACTCTCTTCAGAGTCATTACCTTTAAATTTACATGTACCGTTTTCACACGTACATCCTTCATTTAGACATTTTTCTTTTTCACAAGTACAATTTTCACAAGCCATATTTTATATTTTCTTTACGTTTAGAAATTTTTCAACTTCTGTATTATTAGGGATACCCATTTCACGATTACATTCACAACAATACACTCTCATGTTGTTGGTCCCATCTTTAAATTTAACACGAGTCTCTTTATGAGTACACTTTTCTTGTATACTCGTCATTTCAGTCTCTAAATGTTTAATTTGTTTTTCAATGATGTTAATTTTTTCTGCATTTCCCATTCTTCTTATTTAAATTATTTATGGAATACTATTGAAAATCAAATATAATACTTATATTTTGATTTTCAAAATAGTTGTCAATCTTTTTTTTAAAATCAGGTAGAGCTCTTAAAAACTCTATCAGATTCATAAACTTTTGATTAACCTCCCCTTCACTACTCATGTGAGATAATATCAAATTCTCTAAAGAACTGGCTTTTAATGGTAACATATTTTCTTTAATGTTCAACTGTTCTTTCAATTCATTAGGTAACTCAAATGAAAGGGTATGTGAATGGTCACTTGAACCACTTAAAGGTATCACCTCGAAGTCAAAAAGACCACTTGGTCTCTTAGGTCCAAGCATGACGAAAAAGTCTCTTAATAGTTCTAATGCAACTTTGTTACTCATGTTAATAAATATTAGTAATTTGGTTAAATATAGTTTTTATAACTATTTATGAATATGAGTGATAATAAAGATATGGACACACAATACGGAATGTTATTTAAGTTTATGAACCAATCTAGGTCTAAATATATGGGATTAGATTTAACTTATAACTTTGAACTTTTACCTGAAAATAGAATTTCTGTAGATATCTTCGCTGAAGGTAATTTTGATTTACCCATTAGAACTAAACAAATGTTTCGTAATATGTTTATGGAATTTTTTGTGAAAGATTCCAAATATTTTAACATACCTAAAAACACTGTTGGGTTACTTGATTTCAACAATATATCGTTAAACGGTGAGAGACTTGGAGATAGAATAACAATGGACAATAACTTTAAAAAAGATTTGGTTGATATTGATGGTAAATTAAAAAAATACTATTCAATAGATTTAGAGGATTATCCACAGGGCTCATTTAAATTAGAATCGTTTGATAATGATTTAAAAAGTTATATTGACCTAATTGATGAAGATTCCATGATGTATACTGTTAATATAGACAACTCCAAAAAAATAACACTAAATGGTAATGAGTTTAATCGAAATACTATAGTGGACTTTTTAGACTCAGTAGATATAGGTTCACCTCCTGATTTTAATTTACCTTTTTTAGGTAAAGGTAAATTAAAAGATACTGACCCCGATTCAATATTTGAATCTATTTCAAATGCAGTTTGGGAAAACTCTGTTGAAGGAGATGGTACTTCTTTGGAATTATTTTGGGATAAATTAATGTCAAATGGTATGAACTACCAAAATTACTTTATGGAAAATATAGGGATGTTATCAGTTGTTAATTTAAATAGTTATGATGGTATGTTTAACGATAATATGCATAACTATAATACTGAATCACAATCAGAGGTTCTATCAATATTTGTTGGTTGGTTAGAAACTAATAAGGGTAAGTATAAACTTTAAGAAATCTTTTTCCAAACACTATTATTCTCTGAACCAATGAAAGTATCTAAATCTTCATCGTAATTTAGTATTGTCTCACCTCTATGATTAATGAGATTAAAATCAACATAAGGTACGTCCCCTAATGACAAACCCATTAACCTAAGGAATTTTTGTGAAATATATGGAAATATAACATTTTTAATAAATTCATACCCATTAAATTCTAAGAAACTATCGACCTCAAGTTCAGGACGTAATTTATATACCTTTTTTAATTCTGGCATACTATCAGATATTTCATAAAAACCTTCTGTATTTAAAATCACATTAATAACGAGAGTACCCGGTTGTATCATTTCATAACCACCGTATTTAATTGGCTCTTTAGAAGGTACAAAGTCTAACTCGATATCCTTTATTTTACCATCTAATACCTCATGGTCCATAACCATATTAGAATATTTAGCGATATCACCATATGATTTAGGCATTATCTTATTAAACATGTTATTCATTAAATTAAAATCCATACATATAAATATATGTGACCACCTTATGTTTAAAGACTTTCTTAAAATAGTGTTATTAATACGGGACGAAGGACCCGTTAAAAAAAATTTTTTAGAAGTGAAAAACCGACCGAAGGTCGAGAAAAACGGTCCGAAATATCCGATACCGGCATATGAACGATTAATTAAGTATATTAAATCATTATATTCACACCATCTAAAGGTATTTCCAAAGAGTTTATTCCGACAGATACCAAAAAAACCCTCTTTTCATCGGTGAAATCCCTAATAGTTATACTTTTAAGTGATTCTATTCACTAATGGTCATAACCCCCTCCCTTACTGTCGGAATCCCCCATTTAGAAATAGTTATAAGGCACCATCCCTATATTACTGTTAATGGTGTTCTAAGTGGTGTTTTGTAGGACGTTTCG
>Ga0181402_1000892_pt1 | contig 11042 bp, 25 predicted proteins | sample 25SPOviralmetaG_FD_130131 | JGI IMG/M metagenome (GOLD analysis project Ga0181402, IMG submission 130131) | Marine viral communities from the oligotrophic San Pedro Time Series (SPOT) site, San Pedro Channel, CA, USA - 25 SPOT_SRF_2011-08-17 | ecosystem: Environmental > Aquatic > Marine > Strait...
AAATCTTGGCTTGCGGCTTAGAAGAACCTAGGCTCTGGGGTGACTATATCTAGGGCATTTCAGAGGAAGCCCTAAAAAATAGAAAGAAAGAAGGCTTTAGGGCTGGATTTTGTAGGATTTTGTATTATAAGCGGTGCTTATATTATTATTTTATTATCTATTTATAGATCAAAAAAAATATATATCTTTTTAGTTATGATCTATTGCATTAATAATGTATTAATATATAATTATATAAATAACTCAATGAAGGGTTATTAATAAGGGAGATAAAAAAATGAAATCAACAAAATATTTAACAGAATTACTAGCCTTTTATTATGCAACTAATGACGTGCAAATATTGGAGGAGATAACAAACTATCTAAACATTGATTGGGCTAAGTTTGTGGCTAAGTCTGAGATTATGGAATCAAATCTTGAAATATGGAGACCCTATATAGAGCAAGAAATAAATATAAAAGCATTAAGAAAGGTATTTAAATAATGAATATTGAAAAAGATAATCTAAAAAGATCAGAAAAAATATTTGATAATGCCATTCAGACAATGGGCAATCAAACCAAAGAGAAAGCAAGCAAGACATTATATAAAGCACTGGTTAAGATTGCAGAGCTTTCTAGTCATAGCCCTCAGCATGAGGTTATATATTCAGGCTTGGGGGAAGGTATACAGCCTACAGACCTACACATTTTATATGAAGCTTGCCCTATTGGTGAAAGGTGGGGCGTTGAGCTTTCAATGTGTAGATTCAATCATTTTTATTTAGAAACTTATTATGGAATTGATGCCATATTTTGTGATAAATAAGTTGACTATTAATACTATATTAATATATAATTATATAAATAATTCAATAAAGGATTATTTAACAAGGGAGATAATATGAAAAACTATAAACTAAATATCAAAACTAGAACGCCTAGGCGTGTTAGAAATGCAAGGCTTAGAGCTTTGAAATATTGCTTTTATACTACAGGGCTAATAGCCCCTTTAGTGCTTGCCTTGCATATCGTAATGCTAGGGGGTGCATCGTGAGTAATACAGCACTTAAACTAGAAGAGAAAGCCCCGAAAATGGGTATGTGGTTCGCTAACTTGTCCGCATATAATAGCGGTTCACTTGTTGGCGGTTGGCTTTATCCGCTGGACTTTGATTCTTTTGATGAGTTTGCAGAAGCTATTAAAAGAGTAACTAGAAACGCTGATGAAGTGGCGGTTCATGATTATGATGATTGCCCAGATATGGGCGAATATCCAGACCATGAAGAATTATATAATTTAATTCATGCCATGGAAGATTCATATATAGATAATGAAATATTAATTAAATATATGTCTAACCAGCATGATTATTCCGCTGATCTAGTGCAAGAAGCGGAAGAATCTTTTATAACAACTGCCGACACATTTAAGGATTTTGCATATGAATATGCGGAGGAAGAAATACAAAATACTGTAAACGCTGACGCGGTTCTATTTGTTTTTAATCATTTTGACTATGACGGATATGCCAGAGATTTAGAGCATAGCTTTACTGTAATTACATTAGATAATTATGATGTGGCAATTTTTAGACCATATTAAGGGGGATATGATGCAAAATAAAAAGAAACTTATTACCAATATAGGGGGCGTTAGAATAGAAGCATCAAGCCATGAAGAGCTAAAAACTCTTATGGCTTACGCTATCAAATGCCAAGACAACAACAAAGCGGAAGAGCTTAGAAAGCTACAAACTAGGGGGGAATATGAAACTTAATATTAGAAATGATTTTTCTTTGTTTGTTGCTATCAATGAATCAAAAAAAGCATTAAACGAATCCAGTATATCTGTTGCTTGTTTGCTTGATGATATTGCAGTCAATGAAAATACTGATATCAATATTGCAGAATTGCAAAAGGATATTGAACATATTCAAGATCAAATTACATATCTTGAAAATAATTTTAAAACTATAGAGGGGATAATATGAAAAATAAAAAAATACATTGGATTGGCTTTGATGATCAATACATGGGAGATCATGGGGGCGAATGGGATGCATGGTTTTTATCTGATTTTTTATGTTTAATTGATGGGCGTATTAGTTGCACCTCAAAAAACTATATTGAAGCCACAACAGAAGATTATAAAAAGAAAATTTGCTTTTATTCTGACAAAGGTAAATTTATAAATTTTATAAATTGGGATGATCTGGATAAATATAGTTATACACAAAAAGACTATTTAGCCTTTGAGGGCTTTTGTGCTAAATATGATTTACAACATGAGGAATGGAGCGATGACTAAAAAGCAAACAATAGGGGAGGATGATGCCTAATTATTAAATATATTCAATCTCAAGGGGCTTATAAGCCCCTTTTTTTTTGATGTCTCAAAAATTGTTTATGTAGTTCTTTGTGTAGGTTGTTTTTTATAACCATTTCTCCAACTCTAAAGAAGTTTATAAATTTTTTATGCTTAATGAATGGAGTAAAAGCAACCAAGAGGTTGAGCCCCTCTTTTCCTTTTCTTCCTTGCCTTTCCCATATTCCGTATTTCTTCGAGCCTTCGCCTTTTGGTACGCCTTGAAACCTTGAGCCCTTCCTGCTTGCTACAGGCGTTTTATCAATTTTTTTTAATAATCCGCCTTTAGTGTTTAGCTGTAATATATTACCGAATTTGCCCTGTTTGCTTTTTGCGTCTCTGGTGGGTGATGGATAAGAACTTCTTCTGGCTGGTTCATCGTCTCCGCTATAAATATAATGTAAAAATTTTGACGCATAATCTTTGACCCTTACAGTCATAGCTAGTTTATTGCTTTTGCCTTTTGCAAATTGAGAGATGACAACGCTTTTGATTGTTTGGGGTCTTGGTCTATCTAATTTTTTATGCAGTTGAGCCCTTTCAGCGTTTACTATTTTTTCCCCTGTATAGTTCATAGCCCTCGCCATGATTTTGTTAAAATCCTTTTTATTTAATTTTTTGTTTAAGTCTCTTCGGACTTCTTTAAGATTTGATTTTAAGGTAACTCGCATATTTTTATTATAAAACTAAATTTGCCTTAATACTAAATTTGCCTTAATACTAAATTTGCCTTGATTACAAATTTGCCCAATGGCTTTTGTTGTCAAATTTTAAACCATTCTCTTCAGCAACTTTTAAAATAGTCGATTTGCTTTTACCCATAGATACAGATACTTCGTTAAGCGATTTGCCTTTATCGATTTGCCTTTTAAGATTTTCAATACTGATTTGCTTTTTTTGTCTTGTCATAGATTCTCATAATGCTCTATAAGTTTATTAAGATACCATGAAGCCTTTTGTAAGTCCTGTATGTTGGCATCTTTATATTTGTGCCTGTGTATATATTTTATGATGCTGCCCTCAAGATAGGAAGGGTAATTATCACCAAGTTGTTGTTTTATATATTGAATACACTCTACTCCATTATTATTGTAATGTGGTGGATGGTTAACCATATCTTTGCTCATTTCATTCTCCTTGTTAATTCGTTTCTACATTTCTGCTTGATCTTTAGTTTGGTTGATGGGTTATCAATCATATCCTTTAGCTCTTTAGTGCTGGTGCACTTAGCATAATAGTGAGTAGTGCTCACCCTGCCTGTTTGTCTGTCTCTAATCTTTTGCGATTTGCTTATTTTTATTGGCATTCTTCTTCCTTTTTTTATTGTTAAATATCTTTTCCCAATTGTCTTGATATTGTGTTCCCTTCTCTGGTCTACGCTTGCTACCCTTACTCATCATCATCCTGTTGCATATAGTAAAAGGTTAAGCCCCAGAGAATAATGAATACAGGTATCAGCCATAGTGTAATCATTTCTTTTCTATCCTCACAAACTTACTGCCCTCAAACATCATTGCTAACTCCAGTCTCATATCCATAAGTTCTTTTGGTACACATCTAAGCAGTTCTTGTATCGATATGAAATTTGCCTTTCCTTCGCTTTTGTACATTTGCATTGCTCTTGGAATTTCATAATCTAAGTCTGTAACATACCAAATTTGCCCATCCCAATCAAAACAGCGTATATGTGGCTCAAGTGGTTTGTAGCCAAGAGTCATTAGCTCATTCATCAAAGCTACATATGCTCTTCGCATCATCTGAATCATTTTCTGGGTTTGAATATCATTATTTTCAGCAACAGATTTTTTAAATAGCTGCTCTGCTTTCATAAACTTAAGCCTAAGATCAACACCCACTAAACGATCTATTCTGTGCTTATCGCCCCAAGTAGTGTGAAACTCTTTTTTCTCTGCCTGATATTCTTCCAGCATTCTTAAAGTTACAGAGGAATATTTTTTGTTTTCTTGTTTTTTCATAGTATATAAGTCCTGACAATCAGTGGGGGAGTAGGGGTAGTACTACGTACTACTACCCTACCTACCCCATACTTCTTGCTTTTGGGGTAGTTATCTTACCCAAACTACCCCAACTAACTACCCCACTACCCCATCATAGGTATAATGTTCTTAAATTCGTATTTTTGGTAGCCATCAATAGTTTCTAAGGTGTAGATTAATTTCTTTTTAACCATCTGATTAAACTGATATTTAATCTGATCCTTATTCATATAAATAGAATTACCCTCATCATCCTCACCTAACTTTACCCTGTTTGGGTAAAAGTCAGATTGTGTTAAAAATATTTCATGTTCTGGAACGCCTTTTTCAGCAGCCCTAACAGCAGTCTCAGCTTCAAAAGCCATCCATACTTGTTTTAACTTCCACGTCATATCATCATCAGCATCAAAATTAAATTCAATCTTTTCTAAATAAGCACTGCTAATCTTTTTATCATTAATAGTTACTGAATGATCTACCAACTTAAAAGCTAATCTAGTGTTATGCAATGAGTCTTTGTTTAGCGTTTGCTCAAACGTCAAATTCATCTCATCATCTGGTGAGTCCTTATCTCTTACAACTTTAAACTCATTATCTAATGAAGCTGGTATTACACTTGATCCCCTAGCCCTATCAGCATTGCCATGACCTGTATGATGCACCATAAGGACACAACACTTATAGTCTGCTATGAGTTTATCTAATTTGCTTATAAAGCCACCAACATCTTCAGAGCTGTTTTCATTACCACTGAATACACGTTGAAACGTGTCTAGCACCAATAAATTAAGCTCACCATGACTTGCAACTATCATCTCAATTTCTGCTATCAAGGCAGTAAAATCAGCATCATCATTAATTCTTACAGTTCTATTAGATATGTAAAAAGGTGCATCTGCCAATGATTCTCTATCATCAAGAATCGAACATCTGGAACGTATACCCCTGAGCCCCTCTCCTGCCACGTAAAGAACGCTAGATTTCTTCTTGACCCCATGACCAAAGAACTCATTACCTGATGCTATAGAAGCTGCCATAGCGATTGCAACAAACGATTTGCCTGACTTGGGTGCTCCAAATACACTAACCAAGCTTTCTTGCTCTATGACATCGTCAATCAACCAGTTAGGTTCATCTACTTGCTGAATTATCCTGCTTACAGGCTCAACATAAAACGCTCCTCTAGGTCTTTCGGCTGGGCTACCTAAAATATAGTCCTCAAGCTCGTCAGAGCTTAAATACAGGTTTAATTCGTTTGCTTCATGCAAATCGCCCTTTTCTGGCAAATCTTTATGTGGCTGACACGTGATGACGTTACAGGCATTTGCCTTTAAGTGCTGACCTATCTCCGCAGCAAAAACCAACCCAGCTTCGTCATTATCTGGGTATATGTAAACCTGCCTACCATAGATGCTTGACCAGTCTGTTTTATCCCAGCCCTTACAGCCCCCATGATGACAAGCAACCTGCCCAGCATATATCTGCTCGGCTGCTATGGCTGCCTTCTCACCTTCGACAATTAGCACAGGCTTATCATCGCTTCTATCTGATAGATACAAAGGCATAAGCCCCTCTGGGCGTTTCATGTACCAAAGATCACCACGCTTGCTAAAAGGTGCATATTTGATTTTGCTTCTAGGATGACCCTCTGGAAATCTAAGCACTGCAAAGTCATCAGAGTATTTAATCTTGATGCTTGCCTGCAACCAGAGCTCGACAAATTGATCTCTGGTCAAAGATGGCGATGAAGGTGCTTCTTTTTTTGGGGAGATAAAATGAATGTCGTCAGACATTGCTCCCTCATCGCCAAAACCAAATCGTTTAAGTGTTTCGTTAATACTTTGATCAAAGTGTTTGAGTAGCCACATCGTACCACCACCCTGATCCAATTCAAAGGAATAAAATTGCCCCTTCTCTTTATTTAAAACCCAAGAGCCATGAGTGCCCCAGCGAACCTCAGCCGATGTTTCAGCCTTTGGTTCGCCAAGTAACTCTAAGCCAATAGGTTTAGCTATTGATGCCCAATCCTCGTTGGTCATTAAAATGGAATGTCATCGTCAGTTACCACTGTTTTCTCAACAGGACTTTCAGCAACTGGTGCTGTTACATCCTCATCACTAGCCCATACAGGAATCGTAAATTCTGCTGGTCTTGGTTTCCAAGCAACAAACTCAAACTCAGGCACTTCGCTGGAAAAACCAGAATCGAATTTAACACCTCTTGAGCCTAAGTATCTAAAGCAAGGCAATTGCCCTTCATTAGCTGCTTTTTGCATCCAGAACTTCTCACACATGGATTTAAAGCCTTGTAGCTCTCCCCATGCTGCACGTTCCCATTGCACCACTTGCTTATCGCTTGTAAAAGCCCAAACGCTAAAAGCTTTTTTCCAGCCTTCTTTGTTTTCGACTTTACTAAATGGAATATCAGAGAATTCAAACTCATAGCCACCTGAATATCTGCCCAGACCAGTCTGGATAGTATCAGGGTCTAGTAGGATGTATTCCATGTCATAGACATTCTCTCCTATATACCACGCCTTTTCTTTTGCCAAAAACTTAAGATAAGAATTTGACCCATTTCCTTCACCAGAATTTTCTTCAAAAAAATCCATAGCACGCTCCTTTTAAATCAGTGCAAAACTTTGTCTGCACCTTCGTTATATTCTGCTTCAAGACTTTCAATGTTCCTAGTCTTGTAGCTCCAAAAATCACCGACATCAGTGATCCCTAATGCTTCAGCTCCTAACAGATAGTTCTGATATTTGCGGAAACAAAACTCTTCAAAATCGTCATCAAATATTATGTGCATTGTTTAATATTACATCAATGTCATTGCACAAGTCATCAACATAGCCAACTATTACAGCTTGATTGTGGTAATGAAAATTATTGTAAATTAAGGCTGCTGGCATTACATACCTCGCTTTGTTGCGATTGTATTTATAAATAAGCACAGGTATTAAATCCTCTCCAGCACTTTCACAAGCTTGAGCCCACCATTTCTCTTGGGCAAAGGTTGATCCTTTGCCTGCATAACACTTGCACTCAATTGCAAAATTACGCCAGTAAATATCAGCCATTCCTTTATTCTGATATTGATCAAGATTCCTTTTAACAGTTTCATCAAATCCACGTTTCTCACAAAAGCTATTAATCAGCTTAACAATGGTTCGCTCAAAAGCTGCACCCTTGTTTCTGGAATTTACCACTGCTCGCCATAATCTTGCTCATACAATCTCACAAGCTGTTCAAAGTCATGGGGTGATTCAGTCCTTTTAATTGATCCATCGTTGTACATGACTTCTCTGGAATCATCGTTATAGGTTATTTCATAAAAGCCATCGCCATATCTTGTTTGCATATAGTGAGACTTCACCCTTTTAGCCCACTCATAGACATCATTCTTTAAGGCTTGTAGCTTAACTATGTCTGTGTACTGGCTCATTTCTTTTGAGATTCAGCTTCACAAATACCAAGCTTTATAAAATAACCAGCTATGTCGCCAATACTTTTTTTACTATTATCAACTTTGTATTTCCAGAGCAGTTGATGGATGTCTTTATCCACCCAAACCGCTTCCTTAACTGGACGTTCTGTCAACTTATTTTTTTTATTTTTTAATTCAATTGTCATATCTTAACTCTCCCAAGTAATTGTATAATAAATTTGGGCAGTGGCAAAACTCTCCTTATAACGCTCCCTTCAAGTCTGCTGCCCCTCGATCCTTAATCCTCACCATCTTACGTCTAACGCTTCTGGCTTCCTTAGCAGGCACTACCTTCTCAGGAGTAGCCTTGTAATTAATGTAGCCCCAGTCAAGACTATATGAGCCACAAACAGCTTTTTCATGATTGGCTATCTTTTCCATCAATGCAGTTTGTATGCAGTCCTGTTCTTCCTTTAGCTCTTTAATCTCAGCATCAATGTTTTCATGCCTTGCAATCATTCCAGATAAAGAATCATCTATTTCCAAGACATCCTCAGCCACTGGAATATCTTCAAACATCGCATAAGCATCATCAGAAGTTTCAGGATCAAAGTAAGTTTCTGTCTTAACTCTTTTCTGCCAGTCCTCAGCTAAAACTCTTAGCTCCTCGCTGAAGGATGGATCACGCTCATAGAAGAAGTATCTAATTTCATTAGCAATATGACTAAAGACCACCAGAACACCCCAAGAACAACCAGTAATTTCAACTTGAGTTTTTAACTGAATCCAACCACGCCAATCTTCAGGATAGTCCTTTGGATAGTCTTTGGTTAATTTACACTCGATGATGCCTTTACCATTAAGATTCATTATTGCTCACCACATAAATACCCTTAGCAGGGTCAGTTTCAATCTCTAAGTTATCAGCCATTGCTGTTCCGTCTAAAGAACATTCAACTGGAAAAAATGGATGGGTGAAAGCTTCTGGAAACTCAGTCTGCACATCCGTCAGTCCAAGCTTCTTAGCTGCATATCTAATAATGCCTTCTTCAAAGAAGTCTCCTAACTCCATAGCTGTGTTTTGGTCAAACCTAACAACCTCACCATGCTTGGCTTTAATGTTTTGTTGCAACTGACGTTGCCTAGATTTGTATTTGCCTTTGCCCATAGCAGTAGCTGCTATTGATGCTGAAAGCCCATCGTCTCTGGTTAATTTACTTACCATTTATATCTCCTGTATTTTAATCAAAAATATATTGTGCTATACATTAATATAAATGTAAAGATATATAATTAATTAATTTCAGAGATAATATTTTGCAGGTTTTTGAGAGCATCGTTGTTTTTCATATGCTCATCAGAGATGGTGATTTGGTTTTTAGTTTTTGGCAGCATGAATACCACGTTCTTATGCCCCAGAGATACCAGAGCAAATAGATCAATGCTGTTACGTTTATAGGTTCTGTTTTTAGCATGAAGCCCACGCCTTAGATCAAAACGCCAGTTTAATCTGGCTTTTTCTATCTTAGTTGCAGTTTTAACTTGGCAACGATACAGGTTGAGTTTGTATTCAAAGATAATATCTGCTGAAGCCCCATGAGGTACGATTAGAACTGTGGTTATCTCATTGACCAGAGACAAGTAAGCTGCTGCTAAATATTCGCCAAAATCCCCAACAGATTTAGGGTTAGCCATAGCTTATTCCTGACAGCTTTTTAATTGCTCCGAGTTGAATATGGCACGTCTGCCTACTTGTTCTGCATATTTGCTGTTGAGTAACTCATCACCAGACTTTTCCCATTCGTTAAGTTCCATATAACTTCTGGTCATTCTAAAGCTCATCCAAGTGTTGATGCCCATGTTAAATACCACATCAATACAAACGTATTGAGCTGTGATGGGAAGCTTACGCCAAGTTATCCAGTGCTTGTCTAAATCTTTAATGACGTTAGTAATATCATTGTTAAGCAGATACATGGCTTCTTCTTCTGTAATGCCATTGGTCTCAAGATTCCTACCCACGCCCACGCTGGTATATCCTGTGGGGCAAGTGTAGCTTTTTAGAATTAAGCCCTCGAAATCTATCAGCCTTTTTTTAATTAAATCTCTATCGAAATGTTTATCTTCTTGATGCATAAAAGCGTACATTATTTCTCCTTTTTATTACTAGCTCCAAAATAAAAAGATATAACTGCTGTAGCTATACCTGTTAATGACCCAATGATCAGCATGACAATATCGTCAGAGCTATCATCAATTGGAAAAGCAGTAATAAAAAAGATGTAACCCATAAAGCCAATCATTGAAAGCAAGCCTAAGACTTTAGGAGTCCAGTCATTGCTAAATTTGCTTCTAGCATCTTGGATGTCTTGAGTCTCAAGAGCAAAAACATCTATGTCCATTTGTTTCATTTGGATTTCAAAGTTTTGTTCTGCTTCTTTAAGTCTAAGCAATTGTTCTGGTGTTGCATCACCTAGAGCTTGTTCTATTGATCTAGGCTCTGGCTTGCAACCTAGTGCATCAGCCACCATGTTCACAGCCATGCCAGCAACAGGTGAACCCATGCCAGCAGCAATCGTTGGCACTAAGCCACCTATCAGGCTTTTAATTTTGTTGAATTTCATTATGTGAATAGAGTCCTTAGAGTTAAGGTCAACAAACTAGCACCTATGGTTGTAAGACCACCAATCATCCACCACATCATTCTGGTGATAGATGCTTCTAGTTTGTCTAGTTGTTTGAAATTAGTTTTCCAGCGTTCAGCACATTCAGTTTCATGGCGAATAAGTTCAGTATGAACTGTTGCTGCTGTTGGCTTGGAGCTAGGCATTATGATTTAAATATCTTTTTGATATCTTCTTTGTGTTGCCACAAAAGAAAAACGATTGCGATTGAATTAATAATTGTAAGTAAGTCCATTATTCAGATTCCTCTGGTTGTGTATCTTCTGGTGTTTCCACTTCTAAGCTACGTTTAAAGTCTTGAACCAAATGATTTTTTTCTCTCATTAATCTAGAGTGCCTTTGCTCTAATTGTCTAAGCTCTGGAACTATTTGATTTAAGTCAACAGCCAAAGGCAATTGCTCTTCATTTAGATCAGATGCCCTGTAAGGCACATCATCAAATGTGATGATGATTGGTTCTTCGTTTTTGCTCTCTTCAGTCATAGTTTTCTCCTAATAAATAATTATGAACTTGGTGGGGTTGGAAACTCGCCTAATGGTCTAACAGATGGTTCAGCATCGTTGTAAACATACAAAGCTGCTAACT
>Ga0181402_1000895_pt1 | contig 11007 bp, 5 predicted proteins | sample 25SPOviralmetaG_FD_130131 | JGI IMG/M metagenome (GOLD analysis project Ga0181402, IMG submission 130131) | Marine viral communities from the oligotrophic San Pedro Time Series (SPOT) site, San Pedro Channel, CA, USA - 25 SPOT_SRF_2011-08-17 | ecosystem: Environmental > Aquatic > Marine > Strait...
CTCAGTGCCTCCAGGTGGAGCATTTATTTGTTACATAAAAGATAGTGTGGCAGAATCACATGGGGTACGAGGTCATTACTTAGAGTTTACCCTTACAAACACAGATACAGTTGCAAGAGAACTATTTGCTGTCAAAAGCAGCATGTTTAAAAGTTACCCTTAAAATTTGTATCTTTGTTGTTAATATTTTAAATTTACAGGCATGGCAGAAACAGGAACAGGTACGGGATCAGGGATAAGCCTAGGGGATGCATCTGCAGCTTTAGGAGCCATAGGTGCTGCATTTGGATTAGTGGGAGGTATTTCTCAGATTACTTCAGCTAATCGAGCACTAGAGAGAGCTAATAAAGAAGCGGCTTTAGCTGTAGCTCAGGCAAGAGATAAGATTAGCAAGATTCCTATGTTAGAAAAAGGTATACCTGCAATAGCTACAGAGCAAATACAAAAAGATGCATTAAGACAAAGAAAACAATTGCTTGATGCAGTTAGAGGTTCAGGTCAAAGAAGTGTGCTTGGAGCAGTTCCAACAATCGGAGAGCAAATATTAAAAGAAAAAGAAACGCAAAGAGGGGCTATTGAAAAGCAATTGCAATCACGTGAAGACGAGATAGTTAAAGCTAAGCAAGCTCAGCAAGATACAGAACTTGAGATGTTAACTGCAGCAGGCACAGCAGCTCAACAAAGAGCGGCATCTGCGGCTCAACAAAAAGCAGCAGCAGTAGGATCTGCTATTTCTTCAGCAGGCTCATTAGCAGGGTCTATAATGGAAGGTTCAGAATTATTTGGAGCAGAAAAAAGACAGTTTAATAGGGCGGTAGATTCTCAGCTAAAGGATCTTCCAGTTGACAAAAATGAGTTTATAAATTATTTAAACCAAAGAGATGAGTCAATAGAAGACCTTACGGGCATGTTAAATGATTCAGGTGAAGCTTTAATTAATGATTTTTATGAGCAACAATCCGGCTTAGCTGCAGATGAAGACAAGTTCTCAGAACTAGACGAATTTAGCTTGCAAATGGAAAAAATATAATGAGTAAATAAAATTATGGCAAGCAATAAAACTTATTACAACCGAGGTGGCAATAGATTTACAGGCATGTTTGATTCCGGTGAGCAATTTGTTCCAGTAGATTGGGCGCAGATTACAGGTGATATTGTAGATAAACTGCAAAATATTCAGTCTGAAAAACAAAAAAAACGAGACGACATCCAAACAAAAACGGATGAGCTACTTACAGATCTTAGAGATTACCAATCAGGTGGCAACAATACTTTTAACGGATATGTATTAGATGGATCAAAGCAGGTAAAAGATTACATGCTGATGCAAAACAAACTATTAAAGCAAGGTAGGTTAGACCCTAACTCATATACCAGGAGTCAACAATTACTTCAAGATGACTGGAACTCTTTTCAAACTGCAGCTAAAAATTTCAATACAGACTATGAAGAGGCAATGAAAGCAGCCAGTGCTGGTGATGCTTCAAAATTAGCGATGCTTAGCTTAGATGAAATGACAAAGGCAACAGATATACAAAAAAGTAGGTTGGTAATTAATACTGATGGAAGGCTTTACTCACAAACGGGTAATGGAAAGTTAGTGGGATTTACCAATATGAATGCTAGACAGAAAGATTTTCCCAAGGACTACAAAATAATAGAGGGAACTAAAGCTTTTGCGTCTACACTAGGAAAATACCAAAAGGTTTATCCAAACATGACAATAGAAGACATTACAAAACAACCTGCATTCACAACAGCTAGAGATACGTTTATAGAAGGTGTTCTTAATCAAGGAACAGGTAGAGATTTTTTAAGTATACTTACTCAGAGCGGATACGAACTTACACAAAATCCTGACGAGGCAACAGGAGATACAATATTAGTTAAAGCGGATTCAAACGGAATGCTACAGCCAGATAAAGAGTCTCTTGAAAAACATAGAGGACGTGCCAAAGAAATACTGCAAGAGGCCATTAGCGTTCAGCTGGATATGAAGCAAACTGCAGGTGGTACTGAAACACCTTCTGTTAAAGCAAGTAAATCAAAAATAGATAAAATAGGAAATGTATATGGTTATTTAGGAGATGTATTATCTAATAATAAAGTAAAACGAAATAGAGCAAAACAATTTTTATTTCAAAACTATCCTGAAATAACTGCATTCGAATCGGATGCTGACGGAATTAGAATTAAATTAGCAGGAAGCCCAACTCAAAAGATAACTTGGCAAGATGAAGATTCAATCAAATCTCCTGAACAAATTATAGATAGATTACTTCCTATTATCACAGGTCAATTAGACGCAGATGAATTAGCTAAAATAAAATCAAAATACACAAACACACTTGATGAAACCGCAAGAGCCAACTTCAAAAGACAATTTGGAAGAAATGATGATTATGATATTAACGAGCAAAGAACTTCAGATGATTTTGCATTTTCCGATGAAGTGCTAACTACTGTTAGCGAAAGCTTAACTGAGTTAGGTAAGATAGAGCCAGGTGCTAGAGAAGGAAGTGTGCAGAATGCGGTAGCGAGATCGATCAATGATGCTCTTATTAGAGAAGGTGGATTTAGTGTAGAGGTTTCAGGTGAAAATTTAATATTAAAATTACCTAATAATACAACTGTAAATTTAGGTGATCCTGTACAGGCGGGTGGTGCAGGACTTCTAAAAGCAATTCAAGATGAAATTAAAAGGTCAAAAACTGCAAAGCCAGCTGCAAGTGGCGGAGGCTCTGGTGATCAAGGATTCGGATAATGAGCGAACAAATATTAAAAAATATATGGAATAACTTAACCCAAGCAGGGTTAACCACAAATGATTTTGAAACTTGGAACACCAATTTTCAATCCAATGAAGGTGTGCAATCAAACATTCACGAATATTTAGTAAATCAAGATTTAACAACTAGTGATTTTTCTACTTGGTCAAACAACTTAGGTTTAAAAAAAAAAGACGAATCCGATTTTATTTCAGAAGAGGAAGTTACGGAGTCATCTACACAGGAAGATCGAATCGCCGCTGGGCAATCGGCATCTTCAGTTCTTCCAACTCCAGAGGTTGAACAAATTACAGCTCTCAATGTAACTGAAAATATTGTTCCGCTTTCAGATGATGAAGCATCTAAAGGTGTGCTTTCCAATCAATCCTCCAATCAAACCAACCCGCTATATCAGCAAGGTTACTATACTTTAAATGATAATCAAAAAAATAGTTTTGCCACGGCAGTTTTAAATGGAAGTATAAATCCACTAAACGATATGACTGATCCTCAGTTTCAGGGGTTGGACGTTTCAAACCTGGCTGTAGGCAAAACCGCTGTAGAACTTATTGAAGAAAATTTTACAGAAGATGGTGTAACTTTAAACGGAGTGTTTCATGCTCCCGGCACAAAAACATATCAACTAGCAGAAAGCTTAATAGAAGACAAAGATATATCTAGAGGTAAACAAATAGATGTAAATTCAGCTACATTAAATTATGTAACCGCACCAAACTTAGATGCTTCTGAAGAAAGTATTAATGAATTAATAACTCAGTATGGTGCAGATATAGATGACAGCACCCTAAAAAGAATGGGTGTAGATAAAAAAGAATACATTGACTTTGTAAGAAAGAATTATAGAAAAGAAACAGGTGGATATAAATTTTTAAGAGCGATAGATAACTTTGGTCTTGGTAGATTTTTTGGTGAGGAAAACCAAATAAAAGCCAATGAGGTTCAGAGAAAAGCGAAAAGAGAAGAGGAGCAGTATCAAAGAGCAATGATGTTTAAAAAAAACAAACTTGAATCGCTTCTTAAAGATAAATCTTATTTAGAAGCACAATTAAAAAGAACAGAGGATCCTGCAGAATACAAAACACTTCAAGCTGAAATAGATAAATATGATTCAATCATTAACACCAACCTTGGTCAGATGATGAATTTAGATGAATACTTTCCCAACTACAAAGAACATCTTTCAGCTGAGGGTACAGCGCAAATTTTAAAAAAGAAAAAAGTTTACGATGCTGCTAGAGGAAATTTAGTTGATGAGGCCGGATCACAGATTAGTGAAGTGTTAAAAGAAAGTATATATGGGATAGGAAACTTAGGCAATGGAATTATAAACTACATACCTGAATTAGCTGATGAATTTTTTTCAGTATTAGGGGGAGATAATAAAGGTATTTGGGCAGGACTTAGTAAAAATATTAGAGATAATATGGAGGATTACAAAAAAGGCGAACAAGGCCAAGTAGAAAGAAAGTTGGTTCTCCAAGGAAAACCTGTTGAATATAAAGGGGAATTATATTTTGTAGATGAAAACAGCGTAGTGTATGATCAAAAAACCGGGGTAGAGATGACGGGTATTATTTCTCCTGACGACATGAATAATATACGAAAATATGCTTCAAATATTCCGGAGTCAGATATTGAAACTGAAACAGTAGGGAGAGCTGCATTGCCAAAAGTAGCTGGAACTGTTGCTTATATGTATGGATTAATTAGAAGCGGGCGAGTATTTAGCAACAAGCTAATGAATTTAGGCATGAAAGGAAAGAAAGCTGGATATGTAGGGATGGGGCTAGCTTCATACACTGCTTCTATGACTAACAATGTACAAAGCATCAAAGATGATTTGATGAAAAAAGGATTTACTGAAGAAGATGCTTTAGAAAGAGCCATGGTGTTTGGTCACACCATATCCACATTTGACGGATTATTTGCAGGACTAGCGGGTAGCAACCAAAAATTACTTACAGGTTTAGGGGGAGTAAGAAAACAACTGTACAATTTAATTATAAAAGATCCTAAAAAATTCAACAGCGCCGAGTTGAAAAGAAAAGCAAACGACTTGCTTAAAGAAAATTTAAGAGAAGTATTTATAGAAGAAATACCTGTTTATCTTTCTGAAAAAGGAGTTAATTATTTAATGAACGAATATGTGGGGTCTGAAGTACGAGACGCTAAGGTTAGACGTGGAGAGATAGAAGAGGTCATGCTGTTAACTGTAGGCGCAACTAGCGGTTTAGGGGGCAAACAATTAATTAGCAGTAAAGATAGATCACAAACTATAGATTATATATCACAAAACTTTACACAGGAAGATATAAAGAAGCGTTTAGAATCTTTAAGAAAAGAAGGATTGCTTGAAGAGGGTCAAGCAGAAAATGTTTTTAATGAAGTTTATAATATGAATGCTGCCAACAATCAAACACAAGGCACTGTTCAAATGGCTGAAAATAAAGAGCCAATGGCTGATTTATTAAACAGAAGAAGAAAATTAATGGAGCAAAGAAAAGGACTAGAAGGCCCATTAAAAGAAGATATAGATAAAAAGATTAACGCGGTTGATAGTCAGATAGAATTATTAGCTACAAAAGATAAAGAAGAAGTAGAACAAGAATATAAAAACCAAGAAGATGCCAGTACGAAGCCGAGCGCAGTGGCGCAAACTAGCCCAGACCAATCCACAACTACTGAGGAAGTGGTTGAAGGAGTATCCAGTGAGGTTCAGCAACCTACCGGAGAGAGTGAAACCGAAGCTGACAGTGACCTCGACACGACGACGCAGGAGGAAGTAAGAACAGATTTTAGAATTAATGATGTAGCCGGAAGGCCAACGTCTATATCTTACAACCAAGGAGGAAAGGTTGTAAATGAAGAGGTTGCAGATAAGAAGGCTGCAAGAAAACGAATCAATCAATTAAAGTTTGAAGACCAAGGGTTTACCGGAGTGCTTCAATCATCTAATCCTAATGTAGAATTAGAGTTGGTAGAAGGTGAAGTTATTGCAACCAATAAAAAAACAGGTAATAAAAAAACAGCAACGCCGAAATTTTTTAATGAATACATGGATGCTATGCAGTTCACAGGAGTAGACTCTAATGTGGAGACTATGGTTAATGAAGGAGAAATAAAAGGCGAGCAAGCTGTTGATTTTATTATAGAAAATAGTCAGAATCCTGTTGAAATAGCCAATCAACTTCAGCAAACAGATAAAACAATAAAAGGCGATACAGAACTTGAAGCTCCATGGGAAGCTGATTTTAGATTAAGAAAAATCAGAGAATCTGATTTTGATAATGATGGTGATCCAAACTTTAAGAACCCTGTAATGAAACGTAGGTGGTTTGTACCAAAAAAACAGCTTGAAGAAATGTCAGCTCCAGAAAGATTAGGCCTTGGGCTTGATGTAATAGCTGATGAACTAAGTTCAGATTACAATCAGGAAATCACAGTAAATATGTTGATTGAATATATTAATAGTAATCCTAGTAGAAAAGCGCCAGCAAGAACAAGAACACAAACGAATGAGCAAAGAGTTTCATTAGAACAAAAGTTTCAAGAGCTGACAGGATTAAAACCTACAGCTAGAAATATTAGAGGCGTTGCGGGTAAAGAAATGATTACTCAGCCTAAGTCAGAAACCGAAAGACAAGCAAGAGAAATAGAGCAAATGGAAGCTTCAGAAAGAGGTGAGGTTCAAGCAGAACAGCAACTTGAAGAAGACTTAGAAACCGAACCACAATCAGATTCAGAATCAAGCATGGCTCCTGATTCAAAACAAACAGCCACCAATTATTCTAACAATAAAAGTCAGGCATTATTAAATTTATTTGATAAAATTAAAGTGGCTAAAGACAAACTGCTAACTATGTTTTATGATAAATATAGGCCAGTCAGAAATCTACAGAAAGCTATCGAAAAGAAACTGGGTAGAAAAATGTCAGTTGACAAAAACTTTGATATAGCAGAAGATTTAGTTTATGGTAAAATAAGAAATAAGATAGACAACTTTAATACAGAGATGTTTAATTTTTTTGATAAGCTTAGTAAAAAAAATATAGACAGAGAAACCCTTGATGAATATTTATATGCAAAACATGCAGTAGAAAGAAATTCGCACATTCGTGAAGCGACTGACGGAGAAAACGATGCAGGCTCTGGTATGACTGATACTGAAGCTCAACAAATTTTAGATAAGTTTGAAAGCGACGGGCTGACACAAGACTTAGAGCAAGCTGCTGACTTTATATATACAAAGACCAGAGAAACATTAGATATATTAAAGAACGAAGATTTATTGTCTCAAACTGAATATGATAACTTATTAAATAACGAGTATCAAAACTACGTACCATTAACAGGCTTCGATCAATTAGACGTAGATAGATCAAAACAAACTAATATGGGTGAGGGAGGAAAAACCCTTCCTGTTAGGGGCAAAGAAATTAAAACAGCTACAGGTAGAAAGACAAAAGCAGCTAGCCCTCTTGCAAATATAATGAAGGCTAGGGAACGAGCTATTATGAGGGGTGGTAAAAACAATGTGCTAGTAAACTTACTGGATATGTTAATTGAAAATCCAGACAATGATTTGTATATGATTTATTCAGAAGACAAACCCTCTACTTACAAATCTATAAACAAAGACGGAAAGGTAATTGACAGGGCTCAATCTGTAAAGGATATGACAAACAATACTCAACTTATAAGGGTAGTAAAAGGAGGTAAAGATTACTTTATAAAGTTTGAAGATGCCCTACAAAAATCCATAAATAATGGTATGATTAATTCGGTAAAGCAAACCAATGCAGTACTCAAAGGAATGAAGGGGGTAACTAATGTTATGAGAAAAGTTTATACAACCTTATCTCCTGCTTTTATTGCTGTAAATTATATAAGGGATTTTCAAACCGGATTGCTTAACGCTATGTCTGAATTAGACTCTCCTTTGTTTAGTAAGGATATGGGTAGAGCAGTAGGTAAGATAGCCAAGGTATCATTACAAATGCCAAAAACTATCTACGCATACAATCAAGGCAAGATGACTGACGAAAAAGGTAATTTACTTTCCGATCAAGAATTGAAAGATAAAGGATATAATCCAGAATATGCAAAATATTACAAAGAATTTTTAGATAATGGAGGTCAGACAGGATATGGTTATTCTAAAAGCATAGATCAATTGAAGGCTGATATTGATGCGGTTTCCAAACCAACTACTTTTAAAAGATTTTCCAGAGGTTTAGGTTCAATTATTGATGCGGCAAATATAGCTGCTGAAAATTCTACAAGAATGGCAGCGTTTATAGAAGCAAGGCAAAGGGGGATGAGTAGCCCTGAAGCTGCTCAACTGGCAAAAAACTTAACAGTAAACTTTAATAAAAGCGGTAGTGCAGAAAATTTTAGATCTCTGTATTTATTTTTTAATGCCAGTGTGGGTGGTACAGTAAGATTCGCGAAAGCGGTAACAAAACTTACAAAAACCCAACCAGGCAGGGGCAGTAAAGTATTAGAATGGGCTGGTCAAAAAAATAGGGATTTTAATCCCGCTCAAAAACTAGCGTTTATTCTAACAAATTTTTCAATGATGGTAGCAATGCTAAATGGATATAATGATGAAGAAGATGAAGATGGTGTAAGCTATTATGAAAAAATACCAGACTATGTAAAAACCAGAAACATGATTATTATGCTACCAAATCAAAAGGGTAAGTATGTAAAAATACCTTTGCCTTATGGTTATAATGTATTTCACAACATAGGAACTTCAATTGGAGATGGAGTAACCGGCAAAAGAACAGTGGGTGAAGGAATCGGTAATGTGAGTGTTGGTGTAGTAGAGGCGTTTTCCCCACTGAGTTTTAATAATAGTAAAGATTTACTTTCATTTGGGATTAACTTTATTCCTTCCGCTTTTAGACCAATAGGGGAATTAGCAGTAAATGAAAATTATTTTGGTTCACAAATATACAAAGAAGCTTACCCAGGTCAACAAATATCTGATGCATATTTAGGTAAGTATAAACCAGGTGTGGCAAATGAAATAAGTACGTTTCTTGCTCAAGCAGCTAACGAAGCAACCGGTGGAAGCAAAAGAAGATCAGGGGGGATTGATGTAAATCCTGACTCTATTGATTACTTAATGAAACAATACCTGGGGGTAATATATGATATGAGCACTTCAACACTAGATAGCGGGGCGGAAGCTTATGAAGCTTTTATTGAAAAGAAACCTAAAAAAGAATTTGATTGGAAAGATATTCCAATCGTTGGTCAATTAGGTAAAAGATTTGTGGGTGAAAATTCTAGGTACGCAGACATATCTACTTACTATGAAAGAAAAGAATATTTAAAATCCTTGAATGAAGAATTTAAAGATATTTTAAAAGGTGAGGATGAGTTTCATTTCCCTAAAACAGTTTATGGGAAAGCAGCTGCGTTATTAAATTTAAGTAAAGACCTAGATAAAGAACTTATAAAATTCAGAGAACTTAAAAAAATAGTTAGAGAAAAAATAGATAAAGAAGGTGGAACTCAAACTGATTTTGATAGAATTAAAACAATTGAAAAAGCTGAAGATAAAATAGTAGATAAATTCAATGAAGCCTTCTTAAAACTATTTAAAAGATATTCTACAAAAAACAAACCGGTTGAGGTTAGTGAAAATAATGAGTAAGTCTAGCTACTTGTCCATGCTCTAAGTGATGAACGAATCCTTCAACAGCTTTAGGAGATCCAGTGTATCCTTTGCGACTATGCCAACTGTCTGAAGATGAAGGGCTTCTTAAATACTCCACAGTTACCCCAACAAAATCTTTTCCATCCAACCATTTGTGCTTTACTTTGTGGTGCAAATGATGCAAGTACCAGTATCTTCTTTTAGCTTGTGCCCACATCATAGGTTTTTCTTGAGCCATAAGTAAAGGTAGATCCGCAAGCTTTGCACCATCCCCATGCTCTAATCCAATTAATGAGCTTCCATATTGATAATACTTTCTGTGGTTTACTGTAATATCAAACGTAACATCTTTTGCTTTTCTAAACCATGCTTGCAATGTATGGGCTAAGTGAAAGCCTGATTGATAATCATGATTACTCATACTGTGAACAACATCTACAGGGGCCACCGCTCTCAACATCTCGATACACTTTACATAAAGTTTTAATGCCACTTCGTAATGCTCCCACCACTTACCATCTGTGTCTTGCCTTGTACCCTTGGTAGTGGTATTATATACATTATCAACATGCAACACATCATTACCTATGCAAAATAATATTTTCTCGACATCAAACCCTATAGACTTAGCCAGTAGTCCCTTTACCCCTTCAATCACTCTATCGCAAGCTACATCTGTATTGTATTCTTCTCCTGTCTCAACTTCTTGAGCGTACTTGCCAATATGAATGTCAGCTGGGTTTATAACTAATAAGTGAGGATCCGTGCTTCTAGACCTTCTAATGCTTTTATACGTGGGTGCATGATCATGAATAAATTTATTTACATTCTTCATCATTTGACCTTCATCTAAACCGTAGTCATCCTTGGTAACTATAGAGAACCTGTATTCACCTGATGCGCTCTGCCAGTGCTTTACACTTACCACTGAATCTGGATCTATGCCTCTTTCTTGAAGATGTTTAGCTAACTCAGAGTTTTCGTTTTCATTCACATTTACAAATGCGTTTGATCGATACTCCAGTATCAATTCTTCTTCGCTTGGTGAAAGGCGTAGCCTTCTACCATAGGTTTTAGTAGATTTAGATTTCATCCTGGTAATTTAGTTGGGTTTGTTTGAGCAGTTGAATTAAAGAATTTATATTGTGATCTAAGGTTACATAATCTTGATCAGCAAGCGACTCGTAGATCTCATCAGAGTGGTCGTGGATTTCCCCCATCAATTTATTGATGTAAGTGAAGTTAACTCTTGATGGGTTTTTAAAGGTCATTTAATCTACGTTTACATGAAACAATAGTAATTTCCCAGTTGAGTATATGTTTAAATTAATTGCGTTACACGTAAGTTAGTAAAATAATATCATAAAAACACAAAAAATAGAAGAATATTTTGCAAATTCCTTAATACCTAAGTTGGTAGTAATATAAAATTTTTCTAGCTGAGTCAAATCATCGTCAGTAAAAACTATTTTTTCTTTAAGTTTAATTGTTTTTTCCGAACCATTGCTTGAAAAAAGATAAAAGGTATTATCATCACTAAGGCTTGAA
>Ga0181402_1000896_pt1 | contig 11004 bp, 12 predicted proteins | sample 25SPOviralmetaG_FD_130131 | JGI IMG/M metagenome (GOLD analysis project Ga0181402, IMG submission 130131) | Marine viral communities from the oligotrophic San Pedro Time Series (SPOT) site, San Pedro Channel, CA, USA - 25 SPOT_SRF_2011-08-17 | ecosystem: Environmental > Aquatic > Marine > Strait...
GAAAGATATGAATATTTTGAAAGTACATTAAAAGAATATATTGATAAAAAATTAATTACTTTAAAACCTGATATTCCATTTGAAAAATTTTTTATTCGTGATTATACAATGAAATCTAAAGAATACCATTCAAAAATTAATTATAAAATGTTAAAAGGTTATGATAATACATTTAATTTTAATCATAAGAATTTTATTAATTTTGATAAATATTTTGATAAACAAGAAATTAAAAAAGAAATATCAAAAGATATTAATGTTTAAATTTAAATAATATAATTATATTAAATTATTATATTATTATTATATTTCTATTATTATTATATTACTATTATTATTATATTACTATTATATAATATATATAAAATATATAAAGAATATTTTATATATATATTTATCTTTTAAAGATGTTAATAAAGATCCATTAAGGATAATTTATAAATATCTTATTTATTATATTTGAATTAATGGTTTTGGCCCTCTTTTTTCTTTTATTGGTGGTGGTAAATTTAATTTTTCATTTAAAAATGCAAGCACTTTAAATTTATCTTTTGCTAATTTATTTTTTAAAATGTTATTGTTTGATATTAACCTGCTGCCATCTTTAATAAAAAATTTAGGAAATTGTTGCTTAAATTGTTCTTTTTCAAAATCTCTTAATAATAAAAATTTATCGTTGAAATCTTTTAATGCTGGTTCAACTGCTAAAAGTTCTCGCTGTTTTTTTGGTGGTTCTTCTAGCTGTCCTTCTAGCTGTCCTTCTTTTACAGCTATTTCTAAATATTTGCTGGGTTCTTTTATTGGGCGTGGTTCAACATTTAAAACCTCGGCTACTTCGAGCTGTCTTTCTGGTTCAGCAATGCTTGATAGATGAACAGCTAAAACCTCAGCTATTTTTAGATCTTCTGCTGGTTCTTCTAAAAATTGCATTTTTCTTTTTTGTTCTTCAACATTTCTTGCTTGCACTGTTTTTGTAATATCGCCTAAAATTGCTTGCACTTCTTCTCTTGTTTTAACATCTGCCTTTTTAACTTGCAAAACATCAAAAAGCGATGCAGTTTGTCCTTCTCCTGCTACTTTAATAGCATCATCTAATGCTAAAGGTGGTGCTACTGGTTCAATTAATTCTTGCTCTAATTTTTTATTATATAGCATTTCTTCTTGCAGATCCCTTCTTTTTCTTTTTTCCATTTCTTGCGTAATTTGTTTTTGCAATATATTTGGTTCAAATGTGCGCTGTTCTTTACTTTCTTCAACTGGTTGCACTCTTGGCTGTTTTTGTCTTTCTTGCAATTCTGTTAAAAATGATAATTGTGCTGGGCTTTCAATTGCATCTGGCAATGATGTAGGCATTAAAGGCAATATTGTTGCCATAAATCGCCCTTGTTCATCTATTGGCGTCCGTGGTGCAGGTTGCATTGGTGGTGCAGGTTGCATTGGTGGTGCGGGTTGCATTGTTGGTGCAGGTCTTTGCGGTGACGGTCTTTGAACTGCATTTAATTGAATTTGTCTATTTAAATTTTCAATTCTGCTAGAAAGATCATTAAAATTGCTTTGAAGTGCTATATAATCATTTACGCCAGTTCTAAAGGTTGGCGGGTATGTTGGAAAAGTTTGGCTGGTAATAGTTGGGGCATTATATCCTTTAAATGGCACTAGCGGTTTTGTTTTTCTTTTTACTTTTTTGCGTTTCTTAACCTTTCGCCTAATTTCAATATCATCACCAAAAATAATTTTTACTTGCTGGATGACTTTTTGCCTATTACTTTGTTTTATTGATTTATTAACATTTTTAGCAATAGGTTTCTTTGCTTTTTTCTGTGAGTTCATATATAATAATAATTATAATTTAAAATATTTAAAATTAATCAATAAATGAATTAATCATTTTATCGGGCCGAATATATGAAAAATGCACAGTCAGCACTAGCTGAAAAGTTGAGCCATTTAATTGTAAGTTGTTGCCATCTTGATCTAATAATATTAATTTAATATATTTAATAAATTTATCGTGGATGCCGTGATATATGACCTCGCTAGGATTATGAAATATATAATCGCCATAATTTACGGTATTATTTACGCTGGCGATGGTGTTATCATAATTGCCATTGCTGTCTAGGTTATCCATACTCAGATTGCTCAATTTTATATTAATATTAGTTGTGCCTGCAAGATCACATATATGCGAACCTGTTAAACTAGTGCCATTAAATGGTGCATCATCTGTAAAACCTAGCACTTTTAATATGGTTGAATCCTCGCTTAAACTAAATGAAGAAGTTGCAGATAGCGTAAATGTGTTGTCGCCGTCATTAAAAACAATTGTTTGCGGTATTAAGGCATTAATTGCTGTTGTTATTGTGTCGCTATCATAATTACCAACATTTAAAGCATATTCTGTTGAATCAATTATTAATTTATTATTATTGCTGTTTATATTATAAATAGAATTTGGGCAAGTGAAAGAAGTTAAGCCAATTAAAATTTTAGTATTTGAAAAGGCAAAAACTGGATTTTTAAGTGCAAAAACTTTGTTGGCATCACTATTTGAAATAATTGCTGATTGTGAATTTAAATAAATATTTATGCTGTGATAATTTGTATTATTTAGCACGTGATTGGGCATTATATAATACTAAAGAAATTTTTTTTTTCTAAAACTTATTATATATAATGATCTTAAATAGGCATAAAACTTACTATTATTTAAATAGGCAATATCGCATCAAATACCAGCAAGACTATTACAAGGCAAACAAAGAAAGAATTAAAAAATATAATCACGAATATTATATTAAAAATAGAGCAGATTTAATGCAGAAGCATAGAGAATATAGCAAGATCTATAATTTAAAAAATAAAGAAAATAGACGCAAGCAATATATTGAAAATAAAAATAATATTAGAAAAAAATATATAGAAAATAAATATTTAATTAAATCAAATTGCGAAAAAAATGATTTAGATAAAAAAATTAAAAAGAAGCCAAAAAAAATTATTTGTTCATTTGATTAGCTTTTTTATCTTTTTTTTCTTTCTTTTCTGCTTTTTCTGGTTTTTTATATGAATTTTTTGCCTCAGTTATTGCCCTATTATAAGGCACATTATTTTCTTTGGCATATTTTTGCACGTGAAGGATCCAAGGATTTGGCATAAACATACTATAATTTATATTATAATAATTTTAAAACTTAATATATATTAATTTTTATTGCTATGACGGGCTGGACGGGCTCAAGCTGTTTTTTTATAGCTAGAAAATTTAAAAAAAAAAAATAAAAAAAAAAAAATAAATTTATTTTGCTATAAAAAGTGATTTTAGCCCGACGAGCCCGTCATTCTGCCCTTATTCATAATAATAATATAATAATAATGAATAAGTATAATAAATAATAATAAAATAATAAATTGATCTAAAAAAATATATTATACTTATTCATTTTATTGCGTATGACGCGCTGATGACGGGCTCAGATTTTTAATATCAGCGCGTCATAACTTAATTTTTTTATATACTTCGTCGCTATTATCTAAAATTTTAATATCAAACAATATTTTAAAATCTTTAATTGATTCTTTTATTGTTGGTCTATTCCATAATATAAAATAGGCTAAGGCGCCTGGGCTTATTTCGTCAAGTTTATCATTTTGATGCCTTTTAAGATATCTAAATTTTATTTTTTCTCTTTCAAGTTCATCGGGCTCATAAAATTTGCTGTTTTTATCGTGCATTAAAGTATAATCGCGATAGCCCTTTGCACCGAAATGAATGCGTTTGCCCATATAATCAAGAACATATTTTTTATTTTTTTTGTTTGATCTGTATAAAATTGGCTGGTTATTCATTATATAATATAATTTAGATTATAATTTTTGCCACTCAACCCTTAGGCCAAGATTTTTAAGTTTTTGTGCTTTTTTTATCTCTGCCTTACTATATGCTTGTGCTAATTTTGGTGTTTTTTTGCCTTTATTTATTGTGGGGCGACAAATTGATTTATTTTTGCCTTGCTTTGGATGTTTTGTGCCACATTTTGGGGCATCTTTTATAGTAGTTAAACCCATTGCTACGGGCGTTAGATTTTTCCATTTTTCATTTAGCCATCTGCCCGTTGATCCAGTTTTTTTGGCGCCTTCAATCTTGCCACCGAGCTCTTTGTATCTCTTAATTATTGCCATACTGCGATATGCTGAATGTTTTTTATATTCTTTACTAACTTCATTTTTTGCTTGTGTGTATAACTTAGGATTTTTATATTTAGAATTAATTTTTTTATCCATTATTAAAAAAAAAATAGATAATAAAATTTTTAAACATTATTTTGCGGTTCATCATTATTTATTGCTCTTGTGCTTTGTCCTTCTCCTGAATTGTGGCTGGTAAAATTGAGTGATTCACCGCAACAATGGCTAGAAGAATCACAGCGCATTTTATAAATTTTATGAGCTATTGCTAAGATAAGTACGCAAAATGCTCCCTCAATAGTATATGCACTATAATCTGACATTATATAATATAAATGAGAAAAAAAGAAAAAATTAGAAGTTTTAAATTTTTAAAAGAAATGTTTAAAGATGTTTTACCCGAAGATATAATTTATATAATCTCAAAATATACGAATAATTATATAAATATTAAAAAAGAAAAGTATAAAAAAATTAAACTTAAACTTCCTAGAGAAAAAAGATATAGATATTTTAAATATAAGATCAATAATTATTAATATATATATATTATTATATAGTTATTTCTTTAAATCTATATATTATTATATATATTATTAGTGATATGATATAATTAAAAATTTTTAATTATACTTAAGATATATAATTTTATATATATTTAAAGAAAATTAATAAAAAAACATTTAAAATTTTATTTCTATAATACTTTATATAAATATAATGACCGAATTTGCTGTAAAATTTGGGGTTATATATGTTATAACAACAGGACAAAATAGCTTATATGTAGGTTCAACAAAAAATTTTAAAAAAAGAGTTATAGAACATAATTATTGCTTAAAATGTCCATCAAGATCTGGCCACAATAGAAAATTATATAAAACTATTCGCGAAAATAATAACGAATATAAAATTTATAAATTATATGATTTTCCTTTTGAAAATATTAAAGAATTACACCAAGAAGAAGAAAGAGTTAGAAAAATATTAAGGGCTGATTTAAATATGCTGTCGTGTTATAATACACCAGAAGAAAACCAAAAAATGCGAGAAAAAATCCAAAAATTTCATAATGACAAACGAAAATTTAAAAGATTAATGAACATTGTATTTAATGAACTGATAAATAATTTTTAAAAATTGATATATATATATTTTTATTTAAAAAAAAAATATATATATTATTATAATATGCAAAAAGATATAAAAAATCTTTTAAATAATGATCTTAGCGAATCCAGCAAAAAAACATACATTTCGCAAATTAAAAATTTTTATATGCGAGTTTTTCCTGATGATAAAGAATTTGATGTTAATAAATTAAATTTAAAAATAATTAAAGATCACGGCGATAGCATTGAAAATATTAATAGACGCAAAACATTATACGCTGCTTTACTGCAGATTTTAAAAGGTGATCTTCGCGAAGATGTCAAAAAAGAGATGCTTAAAACAATTTCAATTTATAACAATGTAATAAAAAAACAAGATAATCGCAAGAACTGGATTAGCTACGAGGATATATTTAGAAGATATAGAAGTTTAGAAAAAAGATATAAACCGCTTTTAAATGATGATGATTTAACAGCAAGAGATTTGCACAATATTCAAAAATTTTTAATAATTGGTATTATGGGCGGGTTGTTTATTCCACCACGAAGAAATCAAGATTATATTTTAATGAAAATTAATAATATTGATAAAGATAAAGATAATTATATTGATCATAAAAATAAAGAATTTGTTTTTAATAAATACAAAACAGCAAAGATTTACGGACAGCAAAAAGTAGAAATACCGCCCAAACTATACAATAAAATTAAAAAATTTATAGCATTAAAAAAGGATAAAAGCGATTATTTATTTACGCAAATGAATTTTAAAGAATTTTCTAGCCCGACTTTTACCCAATTTTTAAATAATATATTTCCCGGCGATGAAAAAATTGGCACTAATTCCTTTAGGCATACATTTCTAACCAAAAAATACGGCAACACAATTGAATTGCACGAAGATCTTGAAGATATGGGCACAAGCATTGCGCAGTTAGAAACATACGTAAAAAAATAAAAAAAACATTAAGAATTTTTTATTTAAAGAAATTTGAATAAAAAACATTTAAAAATTTATTTCTATAATAATATATATATAAAATGTTCTGCTGTGAATATGTCCCGCTTGAAAAACTCCAATATTTAAAAAATATTGATCTTTCTAAATATGATATTGACAAAGACAACCACAAGATAATCAAAAGTTATATAAACCAAATGATAAAAACAAAAGGCGAACATATGTTTAAATATACACAAAAAAACAACAACCGATTTTATGCACCTGATTCTATCCAAAATATAAATCATAAAATTCGCGGTTTCTTATATGAAGGAACTGCTACAGATATAGACCAAACCAACAGCGGACCAACTATTTTAAAAATGTTATGTAAAAAATATGAGATTGATCATATTAATTTAAATGATTATTGTATTAATAGAAATAAATATATTTTAAAAGATGGAGATATTAAAATGAAAATTATTAAAATGATGTTTTCAAATAAAAAATCATCAAAAAACAAAGAATTTAAACATTTAGAAGAAGAAATTAAAACAATTCAAAAACAATTAATTCAAAATGACGAAATGAAAGAAATTTATAAAGATTATGTTAAATCAGAAGAAAAAAATTTTGAAGGTAAAGCGCTTAACTGTGTATTATTTCATTACGAAAATTTAATAATTCAACAAATGAAAAAATTTTTAATGTTTCAAGATCATCAAATTATAGCTCTTATGTTTGATGGATTATTAATTAAAGGTAATCATTACAAAAATAAAGAATTATTAGCTGATTGTGAAAAATTCATAAACACGCGTTTCGCTGGTTTAGATATGAAATTAAATTATAAAGTTCACGATAAAACCATTGAAATGCCCAAAGATTTCAAATTTAAAGAAGCTGATTTATACACAATTCAAAAAGATAAGCTAGAGCAAAATATTTGTAAAATTAGAATGCCTCCCTGCTACTTACATCATAAAAATAATAAAATTAATTTTTTAACTTATGGAGAATTAAAAGAATATTGCAAAGGTGATTACGATAAAATTATTGATGATGAAACAAACAAAAAACGCGACTTTGTTGAAATGTGGGCTGAAGATAGAAATAAAATAGCTTATGATGAAGTTATTTTTAATCCTAAAATTGAAGGTTGTGATAATGATTATAATTTTTATAATGGTTTTGAGCACGAATATAAAGAAGATTATTATAAAGAAGATAACATATTTTTTAATTTAATTAAACACGTTATAAATAATGAAGATATTTATAATTATTTTCTTGATTGGTTAGCTCATATTATTCAAAAACCTTATAAAAAAACAAATTCGTGCATAATTTTTTATAGTGATACAAAGGGCGTTGGCAAAGATTCTATTATGGAAGGAATAAAAAATTTATTTAAATCATATTATGGTCAATTAAATAAAATTGATGATCTTGAAAGAAATTTTAATGCTCATTTGTGTAATAAATTTATAATTTATGGAGAAGAAATAACAAGTAAGGCTAAGAATTTCAACGATAAATTAAAATGCTCTATCACAAGAACCAGCTGCAATATTGAAAAAAAGGGCATTGATCCTATTCAAATAAATGATTATTCAAATTATATTTTTTCAACGAATAACGAAAATTGCTTTAAAGTTGAAGAAGGAGATAGAAGAATGTGCTTTATAAATTGTATTGAACAAATGCTAATTAAATCTAAAATTGACCCCAGCGAATATTATAATTTTATTTCAAAACCTGAAAATATGAGCTCAATTTATTCAACTTTAAAAAATAGACAAATAAAATATAAAATAGGCATTGAACCTCCACCGATGACACAATATAAAAAAGATCTATTACAAGAAAATAAACCTGCTTATCTTCAATTTCTTTATAAATTAGACCCGCTGGAGTTTGTGGGCAACGAATGGACAGCTGGAGACCTACACGAAAAATGCTTAAAATATTCAAAAGAAAATTATTTAAGCTGTTCTTTTACTTTTGATAAATTTAATAAAATTATGAAAATTATATTAAAAGATTTTTTTATGAGAAAAACCAATAAAAGATTATATATTATTAATGATCTAAATGATTTTAATAAATGCCTATATGAATATGATATAAATTATTATAAATATGTTCGGCAGGTTGATTATCTTGAAATATTTAATGATAATAATGAACCGATGAATAATAACCCAGCTTTAGATATTATAAAAAAATAAAAAATTAAAATAATTATATATTATTATTATTTTAATTTATTGAATAAGGGCAGAATGACGGGCTCAAAAAAAAAATCTGAGCCCGTCATCAGCGCGTCATACCTAAAAAAACGAATAAGTATAATATATTTTTTTAGATCAATTTATTATTTTATTATTATTATTATTATTTATTATACTTATTCATTATTATTATATTATTATTATGAATAAGGGCAGAATGACGGGCTCGTCAGGCTAAAATCGCATTTTCCTGGCTAAAAAAAATTATTTTTTTTTTTTTATTTTTTTTTTAAAATTTTCTAGCTAGAAAAAAACAGCTTGAGCCCGTCTAGCCCGTCATACCATCCTTTTAATTTGTATAAAATAAAATATATAATAAAATATATCAATATAATATTAATAATATTATATTTGTATAAATACGTTATTAAGATACTAAAAAATTTAATTACTTGCCTCTTTTTCTTCTTCGTTAGATTCAGCACCTTTTTTTTCAATTTTGTTTAGTTTATTTTTATGAAAATGATCAATATGGTGCGAGTCTATTGCCTTCTTGCCTAAATTGGTTATATTAGATAATAAAGGATTAAAAGAAAGCAATTTATTTAAAATCCTTTGCCCTTCTCTTTCATTCTTGTGCTCATCTTTTATTTTATATGTTTGGAGTTTGCCAAATGGTGTAAACCTTTTTAAGCCTGCACTTACTAGATCACCTTGCACCCTATGGTGCACAACTTTATCGCTTAATTCATTTTTTATTTTATCATTGACTTTTAAAGAATCGTTTAAAATAGGATTTGCACCTGCATTGAATGTGTGTGCCTTATCTAACGCCTTTCGCACCTTCTTAGAATCAGCTAAAGTTTGGTTAACTGTATAACCGCCTAAACTATGCCCCGAAATTGTGAATTTTTCCGGCTTCAGTTCACGCACAACCCGCTCCGTTTGCCGTTTTCTTTTCCTTACGTGAGGCAAATGGTCAGCGAGACCTAATGCTATGCCGACATCGCTAACAATATCCTTAAATCCAGTTGTGCTCTTTACGTTTGTGCCTTGATGTGCAACGTGCACTGCACCTTCTTGATCTTGAAAAGTTAATAAATTTTTATTACTATATTTTGGCACAACTTCGTAGCCTGTGTCTTTGACTAATTCATTTATATTATTATATTTTTCTTGTCTTGATTGCCCTTTATTGCCCATTATATAAGTTGCCTCGCTCATTAAGCTTGCATCTTTAACTTCCATTAATAATAATTAGATAATTTTTATTAAAAAAAGTTGAATATTATTTTTTTAAGTTTTGTATTAAAATAATTTTTCAAAAGTTATATTTGCCCATATATCAATATCGCCATCGTTGCGTGTTTCATCCCAATTATTATTGCCTATCCCGCACTTTGTTTTTATGCGTATGTTGTCTGATTCTGCATAAGTTCTAACACTACTAAAAGAGCAAGTGCCACCTTGGCCAAAATTATCATCTCGCAAATACATCATTCCAAAAGAATCAGCAAAAGTTTGCCAATTTGTGTTATTTGTATTTAAACTTAAATAAAAGCCTAAAACAACCCGATCATTAACGCTAACATTATCGCCATTAATTGTGCACGTTATCTTATAAGTGCCAGCACTGTTGATTGTGAAAATGCCGTTATTTGTTTTAGTTATTGCATTATTGCCAATTATTAGATTATAATCGCCAGTTGAATTAACAAAGCCATTTAAATATGAATTTGAACCATAATTGCCCGAACTTGTTGAATTTGTGTTGCTTGTATTAAAAGAACAATGCCTTAAAATTGCGTTAGTTGGATAATCGCTAGGCGGGTTTATTCTTGTAGCTTGAAAAGTTGATGTGCTTATATTTAAATTATTTGTTATATTATTGCAATTAATATCTGTGCCATTAATAGTTCCGCCATTTGTTATATTATTATTGCCTAAATTTAAATTACTTGTTAAAGTTGGCAAAACTCCATTTAAGCTTAATTCATTTGAGCCATTAAAATTAAAATAAGTTGAATCGCTTAAAAATCTTAGTTCTCTTACTGGAAATGCACCAGAATCCATTATTAAGCCATTTGAACTAATAGCAAAAATACCTTCTTTAGCATCTAGCAAGCCCTGCAAATCATTTGAATTTAATGTTATTGAACTAAAAGCACCCGATCCTCCATTATTTAAATTATTATTATTTAAATTTAAATTTGAACTAATTGTGCCAGTTAATTCGAGCTCATCTGATGCATTAACCGTAAATTCTGTGCTATTGTAATTCAGCCTTATCATACCGCTTACATTTTCTAAAGGCATTAAAAATGCTATGTTGTCTTGTTTTGCATCTAGCTTTCCTTGTAGGTCTGAACCGCTAAGGGTAATTGAACTAAATGCGCCATTGCCACCATTGCTTAAATTTCTAGAATTAAGATTAAAATCGCAATCAAAAATTTTAATTTCTGTTCTATCTATTTGCAATTTTTTTTCTGGATTTTCGCCAGTTGCATCGTCAATTATCATTTGA
>Ga0181402_1000899_pt1 | contig 10992 bp, 12 predicted proteins | sample 25SPOviralmetaG_FD_130131 | JGI IMG/M metagenome (GOLD analysis project Ga0181402, IMG submission 130131) | Marine viral communities from the oligotrophic San Pedro Time Series (SPOT) site, San Pedro Channel, CA, USA - 25 SPOT_SRF_2011-08-17 | ecosystem: Environmental > Aquatic > Marine > Strait...
TGTGGGATACCCTATATAAACTTGTAATAAGATCTCTAATAAATATTTAATAAATATTTAATAATAATTTAATAAATATTTAAAATAAAAAAAAAATAATTAAAATCATTACTAACAACTTTCGATTAAAACTTTTAATAAATCTTTAACACTTTTTTAAAATTGACTTAACATTTTTTTCTATACTATATACTATAGATGGCAGGATTTCATACTAAAACATTTATTAAACACGATGACTATATGACCCCCAAATATGCCTGGGAGAATATTAAACAATATATCCCTACAGATAAAGTTATATGGGAAGCCTTCTATGGTGATGGTAAAAGTGGGACATATCTACAAGAACTTGGATTTAATGTTATCCACGAACCTGTAGATTTTTTTGAAAATGATCTTGGAGAATGTATTGTTTCAAATCCACCATTTTCATTAAGTAAAGAAGTTATGAATAGATTATATGATTTAGATAAACCATTTATCTTACTATTTCCAAGTAGTAAAATAAATACACAATACTTTAGAAGATGGAGAGATAAAAAACTACAGATTATTATACCAAGAAAAAGAATAGGTTTTGATAAAAAAGTTAATGGTGAAACACCCAAAGATTATGTTAATCGTTGTAATTTTGATTGTTTTTATTATTGTTATAAAATAAATTTACCAAATGATATAGTGTGGTTAGAATAATTATGTGTAAACCCAAGGATTCATTTCTACATAATTGTTTCTACATAATATAGCATCTTCTAAATTATTAAAAGTATTCATATAAACTGTTTCATTACAAACATTAAACCAAACATAGTAAACATTATAACCATAATTTTTTATCCTATAAACATTTCTTACACCAGTGTTATTATTAAAATTTAAATCATCTCTTCTTAAATTACACGACCTACAAATAATACCTCTAATGTTATAGTCATTTTCTATCTGGTGGTCATGATCTAAAGTCTTATCTATTTCTGTTGTAAATGGTTTACCACAACATTCGCAATGTGTCTGTTTCAAAAAGTCCTCATAAATTATATCGAACATATAATTTTTTTTACCAAACCTCATACCATTCGCTCTCCAGTTTGCTAACTTCTGTCTTTTTTTACCATTTGGAGTTAATTTATACTCCTTATTTTTTCTTCTAATTTTTTCTGGTGTCCAAGGTGATATATGGGCTTTCTTCCTCTTAACATAACTTCTAACCATTAAATATAGCATAGATAAAATTTTTAAATCTTTTCGATAAAAAACAAAAAATAAAATATAATTAACTATTAATGAAAGAACATAATAATATTTTCTATCCAGATAAATACGAAGAATGTGCGGTAATAAAAGCGTTACTATCTAATAGAACTTGGGAGAAAAACATTGTATCATTATTTAAAAAATATTTAGACAAGGGAGATATTGCTATTGATTGCGGCTCTTTTATTGGTCTTCACAGTTTAAAATTGTCCGACATTGTTGGAGAAGATGGGAAGGTATTTGCGATTGAGGCGATACCGACCATATATGATTGCGTTGTCGAAACAATAAATCGTAAAGAAATAACCAATATAACACCTCTAAATTTTGCTTTAGATAGTCAATCGAATATCCCATTAACATTTTTAAGCGACCACACTGGTGAGAGCTCTGTTGAAGAACATAGGAGAAGACCATTTAAATATAAATACATAATTAATTCCAAAACTTTAGACGACCATTTTTTACCACTTGAGTTAGATAAAATAAATTTAATGAAAATAGATGTTGAAGGACATGAGTTTAAAGTTTTGAAAGGTGGTGAAAAAATAATTAAAAAATACAGACCCATTATTATTATGGAGAGTTGGCCTAGAAAAAAAAATATTTTATGTTTAAATTTATGGACTATTGATAATAACTATTACTATAGAAAAATAAATAATGAAAACTACCTATTGATCCCTTTTGAAAAAAAACAAAATTGATTCTGAAAACTTTTAAATAAGTTATAACAAAAAAACAAAATGGCAACTTACAATTGCGACTATGATCTTAAACTCATCGGCGACTATGGTTATGATAATTATTTTACTAAAACTTACACTATTATGGTGAATCATCGTAGGAGTTATAAAATATGTTGTGATTCTGATGGCGTAGTAGAAAGTATAAATTATGTAATTAATAATTATCCGGAAGAACAGTCATCAGAAAGGTTTACACATCTATATTGGAGAACCGAAGACACTGGCGAAGAATATTTTATACCTTTTAAAGACCATAATAATTTTATAGATTTAGATATAGAAGAACAACTAGAAGAAGCAAATAAAGAAGTAGAAAAATATTATAAAAGTGAAGAAAAGGATTATGATCCAGAAGAACATAATTTTCGACTTTTCGCAGAAGTAGGAGAAGTTTATCAATGGGATTAAAAACTAAAAAAAATATCGAAGTAAATAGTAATGAAATATTTTACTGGAGATTGGTTGAGCGACCAATATATCATGTATGATATAATAGATCAGATGGAAGTAGTCAGCGGAACAGATAGAAATAATATTTTATATGTGCCTAAGTCCCAAGGTGGTAGTAATCTTTTTGGTTACACTTGGCGAAGTTATTTAACTAAAGATAGAAATAGAACTAAAAGTCCTTTTGAAAAACTATACTATACTAAACTTAGAGATATGTATCCAGAGTTTAGTGAAATCGCAAAAGAGTTTCGTGATTTATATTTTCCTGATTTTAAATATAGTCAAGTCCAAATAAATAAAAATTATAAAATACCACCCCACTTTGATAGCAAGAATGTTGGCGAAAGTGTTTTAGTTGCTTTTGGTGATTATCAAGAAGATACTGGATTAACTGCTATTAATTTGGGACAAACTACTCTTTATAAAGATGCTAGAGATAAACCACAAAAATTTAATGGATCTAAATTTAAACATTGGGTTACAGAATACGAGGGGACTAGATATAGTTTAGTTTTTTTCCACAATATGCGACGACCTGAAATACTAGTTTAATTGTTTTTTTGTTTAAAGTTTAACTATTTAATATAGTATATATAATATGAAAGATATAGTTTATGCTATCCCTTCTCATAAAAGAATAGATGTTTTATTAAATAGAACACTAGCATTTTTACAAGATCATTTAGTCGAACACAGTAGTATATATATTTTTGTATCAAAAGAAAATATAGATAGTTATAAAGAAAAACTACCTATAGATATAAATTTAATTGAGTCCGTAGAAGGTGTTAGTGAAAATAGAATGTTTATATCTAACTACTTTCTACCGAAACAAAAAATAGTTTATTTAGATGATGATATTAAATCTGTAAACATTTTAGAAAACAAAAAACTAAAACCTATAAAAAAAAAAAAGTTTCAAAATGAGACTAAATATATTTTTGATCTTATGATTGCTAATGATGTTGGATTAACCGGTGTATATCCTTGTAATAATGCTTTTTTTATGAAAGGTGGTTTTTCTACTGATTTAAAATTTTGTATTGGTGCTTTACGTTTTGTTATTAATGATAGACTATGCGAAAGGCGCAGATATGTTATGTTAGAAGACTATGAAACTACTATTAAATATTATGCTAAATATGGTAAAGTCATTAGACTAAATTATATGTCTATGGAACATGACTATAATAAATTAAAAGGTGGTATGAAAGATAATGTAGATAGATCATTCGAAAGTAAAGAAATAGAATGTGAAAAATTTAAATGGCAATATAGTAACTACTGTAAAATATGGAAAAATAAAAAAAGAATTGAAATAAAATTTAAAAGAACAATCGAACAACCAGAAGTAAATACTATGTGGATTGGTAATAAATTAAATCCCATTTGTAGACTATCAATACAAAGTTGGTTAAATTGTGGTTATAAAGTAAATCTCCATCTATACGATAAACTAGATGAAGAGATCCTTTCGCATCGTAACATAGTTGTTAAAGATGCTAATAAAATTATGAATATGGAGGGATTAGATAAAGACAAAATTTTACCTTTCTCCGATGCCTGGCGATATAAATTTTTATATGAGTGTGGTGGTTTATGGTGCGATACTGATATTGTTATGTTAGAACAGTTCCCCAACAATGAAGAAATTATGATAGCAAGTGAAGCAACACTCCAAGCAGGGACATTTAAAAGTTTTAGAGTTTATGCTAGTCAGATATGCGTCCTTCGTTTCCCACCTAAAGATGAATTGATTGAAGATGTTTTACTAAGATTAAAAAGAAAAAGAACCAAAAGCATTGGTGTAGATAATATGAGAATTTTTCAAAGAGCAGTTTGCGATAGTTATTTTTATGATGAATTCGTCCAGCATTATAATTTTTTTGCTCCCTTACATTGGTTTAATGCTAAAGAAGCTTACTATGATACTGACTACAAAACTAAATATGCTGTAGAACAAGATAGTAATGATAAAATGTTAAGAAATGCTTTTTCAATCCATTTATGGAACAACATCTCCGTTAAAAAATACAAAATTGATTTTGATAAAATTAAGGATAAATCATTATTCAAAAGACTACAAGAACTTATACTATGAGTCTATCCCTACACGAACAACTCAAACTCCATATGGAGGATAGAGAAGAGAACAATAAAATCTGGCCGCACGATTGCTGGACTATTGAGGAGTATAAAGAGTTTTTTAGATATGTAGATGATGGTTGGTTAATCCAAAGTGACTACTATAGCGGACACAATGCTTTTGTGATTGATGAAGAATATGAAGGTGATCCACCTCCTTGTAGAGAAGATTGGTTTTACACTAATACTAGTTGTGTCTGTGAAAAAGATGGAAATAATAACTATCCTTGTCTATGCGATTCTACAGATAATATTGAAAATTAATTATAGTTTATGATAGTCCTTATATATTTTCTTACCACTTATTATAGTAAATGGTTGTTTCAATTTTTCTATTCTACTCTTTTTGGGGATTGCGAGCGGTTTATTGTCTCCCTTCATATCAAAAAAAAATTCTGGCGACTGTTTATTTATTGTCTTTTGCTTAGATGCGAACTCTTTTATATCGGTGAACTCATCTGGATTTTTTATAAAATGATCCCTATTGTTAGGTTCGTGAATCAATGTCTCTTTATACTTTTGTTTTAAATTTTTTTTTACTAATGGCATATTAGCATTCATAGTAGTAACCCCCTTGTTTAAAGGTTTAAATTTTTTACCCATATAAATATATATAATATATTATATATAATGCTCATCAATCTAAATAGTATAGATGAACCTAACCCAAGAAACTTTAGAAACACTTTGAGTGATAATATAGAAATAAAACCTGATAGTTATATCTGTTTAACAGGTGCTACTATAACTAGAAACAATCATGTCCAAAAAATAGTTTTAGAAACTAATGCTACTATAACAATAAAACTGATGCCTTATGATATTGTTGAATTTTCATTGGCCGCTGGTAGTTATACCGTAGATGAATTTTGTGCTTTAATAAATACCAACTTTCCCAAATTTAATGTTGGTGGTGATATCTATGGTGATGTTAGTGCCATTGTTACTATGAATGCCGTGAAGATTGGGACTATAACAGATAAACAAATCCGTTTTGATTTTGATAGTATTGGTAATGTAAATGATATAGAAGGAGTAAATAACAAACTTGGAATAGACCCTCGTTTTGCTTTTTTCAAAGTCCAATCTATCTCTGGAAAAAGTAATCCTAATATCAGACCAGGAACCATTGGATCTTCTGCTTGTAGTTTATTAGGCGGTAATAGTGCGAGTTATGGTTGTGCTGGTATGGTTGCTACTGAAACAACAACATATAATCCAAATGGATATACACCACCAACAAATCAGGAAAATAAACTGGCGATGAATATGGCGGCTACCCCTTTTGACTATAGTGCTAACTTTTTTTTCATAGCACAACCAAATCTAAGTAATATTAAATTTCTTGCTGGAAGAGCGACCTATGATGAAGCCGGTAATAGATATAGTGCGGCTCCCACTTTTGGTAGTGCTGGTTGGACAAATCCTAGTGGAGAGGTAAACAATCTGCCCTATTATTTTAATTTTAAAGATACTGGTAATTTTGATTTTTATGTTTTAAATAAAAATACAGCGGTTTTTGATGTTATAGGTAATGATTTAGGTTATGAACCAGGAGACTATATAAATATTTTTCATGCTGATTCTAGTGTTAAAGTGCCTTTGGGAAATGGTGAAATCAGATACCCTTTTGTATCCCATTTACAAAGTAATGGACTAGGTTTACTTTACCTTATGCAGTTGTCGGTAGGCGGTGTGCCAGTGTCCTGGAATTCAACAAATAGTAAAGTTTTGGATTTAACTGAATATGTAACAGCACAGATGAATACCATACGATTAAATAACTGGACTGCTTACGATACATTTTGGCAAGCCCAAGGACATAATAGTCATGCTAGACCTATTGGTGTTCGAGTAGGCACAGGTGTCCAAGCAGAAGGAACCTATGTTGATTGTAATAACAATGGTGGATTTTTATGGAGACAAAACACCGACCAACCAGTTGCTTTGATTGATTTACAAACGGGCAATGCCAATGCTAAATTAAATGGAACGCCATATTTTAAAAGATATAGTGCTGGAGCAGCTCCATCAGTTTCTCCAGATGTAAGAAGTCATTTATTAATTTCTGCGACTGATGGGATACTTCTCAAAAACTTCCCCTATATGATGTCGTTTTATTTTAGAATTGAAGATGATACAGCAAAACTACCAGGCGGATCTATTGACCAACATTCATTAGTAAACTCTATAACTCAACAAACAATCGTTAGTGTTTTACCGGCAAATGGAGCTGCCCACGATTTTGAAATTAGAATGGATGGCGGTGCTGTTTTCAATTATACACCATTAGACAGCGGTGCTAATAGAATAAATGTTGCCTATGGATCAGACTACTATATGGCGGTAAAATATACTGGGACAACACATCAACAAATACAACTTGATATTGTAGATTTAGTAACTGGGATAATTTATACACAGACTCAAGTTATAGGAGCTGCTTTTATTGAAAAGGTTGGATCCATTTCAGCTCAAGAAACAAACCCTTTCGTTGCTTTAAATTATTCAAAATCCCTCAATGGTTATTTTGGACATCTAAGAATTCATACTAAGTGCCAGAATGCAGCGTTTTTAACTACAGGTTGGGATACGATTTTTACCGACCAAATAGCATATTTAAGAAATGGCACCATTAGTGGTAATGTGTGGTGGGCATATAGAGAACAAATCATAGGTAGTAAAAATGCTCAATATCAAGTTGTTAGTAATATAAATAGTAGTAGAACTTTAACACCCTGTTTTGATAAAGATACACTATTATTGCCCAAAGATGATACTTGGGGTGATTTTATAAATCCATACTTTAGACATGCTTATTATACTAGAAATGATAATAGAATAACTAACTTAGATGTTCACGATTACCAGGGTGATGAAAAAGGGTTATTAAATGTTGCTAAACTTAATACTGGTAGTTTAGACACTTTTACTTTTCCTGATGAAGATGCTAGAGGTAACGTGGTAAAAGAACCAGAACAAATTTACGTAAATGAACCTTTATTCCCAACTGATCCAATTATAGCAGATGTCGCTAAAGTTGAATTAGAAGATAAAACAGTCTATATTGAAATACCAAATTTACCACATAGAAGTTACAATGGTGTTACTAAAACACAAGACAAAACTATAGGTGTAGTCCCAGTAACAGGTCTTAATGCTAATAGACTCGAAAGAGACAATCTAAATATTATAACAGCATATCCCCCTAGTAAAAATTGGATACCATTGAATAATCCTGGACAAATACCTTTGAATGAACTACAAGTAAAATTAATAGATGTAAGAGGCAAAGAACTCGATGCTAGTGAAATAGTCCAAGAAACATCGGTGTCTATTGAAATAAAACAAAAGAACGAAATATTTTAGTAAAAGTAAAACAAATTTTTTTTAAATGTTATATTTATATAAATGTCTATCAATATAAATTGTGTAAGTGATAAACCAGAGTTCGTTAATTATTTTAGTGAAAATATTATTTTACCAGAAAGATGTGAAACAACTTTGGTGAAATGTAATATGGATATACCATTTGTTAAATTAGTCGCTGTAAAAGTCCCTGAGATAGCGCTTGCTGATAGAGGTAATACATGTTTTGTCGGTGCTATAGATGGTATAGAAGAAGCAATAACCTGGACTGATTTATATACCGCCCACGCTGATTTATCCGATATCGATACTGACCACGGCATAACCGCAGATGAATATTTTAATGGACAATATGAATATCTACCAAACTATCCTTGTATGTATACTATTAAAGACCTAGGTCCTCCAGTAGATTATATCTACAGAAGAAAACTAAATTTTATGGAAGTAGTTGCCAATGCCCTATCTTTGAAATATAAATTTTATGATATTAGAAATGAACCAGAATATTTGGGTGTTGATAGTAGTTTAGTATTTCCAACTAGATCTGTTGGAGTTTCACTACCAGATGGGACAATAAGTTTTGCCGATAGAATAGTAAATGGTATTCAAATAAGTAATAAATTAGTTGCTACGTATGCTCCACAAAAAATGGTAACATCAACACTAGAAACACTTAATATTGCTGCATCATCTAATATCAATTGGACTGTAGGTGCTGGATCATTAACTAGTGGTGTTGCTGTATCTCAAGCTTGGTTTAATGATGAAAGTGGTATAGATCTCAATGGGGGTTGGTATGAATTTAGAGCAGATCTGAGTGGAGGAGCTGCAGCAAGTTTAATGTCTACAGGTTTTAGTTTTACTGGTGTTGGCGAAGGAGCCGCTGGAGATGAATTTCAACCTACGGCAGTATATCAACCAGAAGTTATAGATGTTGGTATCCAGTTTGAAAAAGATGCGGCCGGTAATATGTTATATAAAATAATTGATGGACAAGAACAATATGTTTATGAAGATTCAACACCAGCAGAAGTAGTAACAACAAAACCTATTTTTTATCCATCAACCGCTAAGCATTTATTTCAAGCTGCCGATGCCTTCTATTTACAAATACAAAGAGGTAATCTTTATAATGATACCAACCAATTTACAGTAAATATATATCAAGGTGTCCCAGGACAAGGCATAACCAATGTAAATACCAGAAAAATATATACTAGCAAAATCACATTAAACACTCCAGCAATCGTGCCTAATATCGGATTTATGTGTAATGCTAATGCTGGTAATACATTTACACAAATTAAATATGTCGCAAGAACTACACAAACCAATCAACAAGTCCAATGGAGAAATCTTATGGCAGGCGCACAACTTTTAGGACAATTTAGTATTATGCCAGTTATAACAGAATTAACTACTCCTGCTGCAGATGTTGGTAAAATAATTGGTAGAAATTTATGGAGTGCCTATGGATATTCAACACTAGGAGTGCCAACACCAGCAGGATCCGCTGAATTGCCTGGAAGAGATTTTGTTAGTATTGATGGTGTAAATCAAACATTAACACTAAGTAGAAATACCAATTTTACTACTCATAATAGCGTTGTGAAATACCATTTGGGTGCCAAAGCATTAGAAGATTTATATGAATATAATTTAGGTTTTGGTGTTATATTAAATCCAACAAGTGGTATATCCGATTTACCAAAAGAGTTTAAAGTTGCTATCAGAAGTCTACCAGTCAAATCCTTTAATGGTAGTTATTTACTACAAAGCACAGCGTCCGCTGAAGAAAGAGTTATAGGCACAGTCCCTCTACCATCTATAGATGAAGATTTAGATGTATCAATACCAATAATATATGAACCATATAATTTATTATATAGACCATTAAATAATGTAAATCCTTTTGCTACTAACAAACTAGATATTGAAATATTTTTTCACGATTTTAATACAAATTTACGCAAAAGCTTTGCTACTGTAAATGGACATTTAACACTCGAAATAAATGCTAGACAAGGTGCTAAAGATCCAGCAGTTAAAAACAATCTTCGTCCTATATAATATATTTTTTATATGTGTAAATAATAAGGAATGCCTATAGAAAGGTTAGATGATTTATATAATGAAGATGGCGAAAGAGTATGTCGCATTTGTAATAAGAAGTTGCGACCTCTCACAAAAAACGAAGATTGGGATACTCGAATGTATCATATAACATGTTTTAAAGAATTGGTAAAAGATATATATAAATTCGATAGTATTGCTTTTAAAAAATATGGACATAAAAAGAAACTAGGTAATACACCAATCAAAGAATTTATGGAAGGTAAAAAACCTATAACTATAAGTTTTGAATAATAAAACTTTTTAGAAAAAAGTTATAACAAAAATAAAAATCAAAAATAAAATCTATTCTATATTATATGGCCTCGGCTCAATTTGAAAATTTTACTGTTAAAGATAATCCATATCCAACTTTAAATCTAGATGAAAAAAGAGAACATCTCGGAAGATTGAAAGCATTGGAGGAACTCTCACTTTATATTGATGTTATACGAGAAAGTCTATCTCGTGAACTTGTTGTTAATGGTGTTGCTAAAGAAGAAGATTTAACTTCTTCAGTAGAAAGTTTAGATGAAAAAACAAAAGAAAATATCGATAATTTAGATAAAGTTGAATTGACGATTTAATCACAGTCAATCATAAGGATTTAAAAAATCATTAAAGAAAACCTTTAAGGACATTAAAGGATTTTATTATAATTAGTCGCTATCAATTTCAGAGTCGGAGCAACAATCACATACTATTATTTGGCGATCTTTTAGAATATCTTTATTATATCTTTGGTAGTTTACTGGATAACTACAAAGTGAACACCACTCATCAAAAACAATTTCTTCTTGTGCTGGGACATCATAATTTTTATCGTCTCTCTCGTCTGCTTCTGTAAATACACGATCCTCTTCTATCTCTTGTATTTCTTTCTCTATATTTACCATTGGTGGATAAA
>Ga0181402_1000901_pt1 | contig 10992 bp, 17 predicted proteins | sample 25SPOviralmetaG_FD_130131 | JGI IMG/M metagenome (GOLD analysis project Ga0181402, IMG submission 130131) | Marine viral communities from the oligotrophic San Pedro Time Series (SPOT) site, San Pedro Channel, CA, USA - 25 SPOT_SRF_2011-08-17 | ecosystem: Environmental > Aquatic > Marine > Strait...
TGGGTCTAACGGAGGTGTCACTTCTCGATTTATCATTCTTAACTATATGACCACACAACAAATCCATAATACAATTCAATCCTTAGTTAACTAACTCTTCTCATATTTGTAATCTAATGTAATAAACTTTTTTTTGTTCACAGACAAGAGTTGTCTCGAATAGGTATTCTCTAACTCTAATTTTGATTGAAGGTGTAGATTACTCAACCAACTTACACTTCTTACGACAACTTTGTCTAAGAACTACTCTCAAACTACGAATTACCAAACACACACAATGTCTGATGGATTATCCTTTTGTATCAATAGTATCATATTCATTGTATGCATAATTTGTATTCTATCGAGAGATATTGATGAAAACGGAATGGATTCCTATGATAGGAGAACAGGCATCGCAGGAGAAGGAGTCACAAGAGGATCTCTAGGAATCATCTACACAGAGGGTAAGTATGATTTCTGGAAAAATATGATAGATCACAATCCGTTTTATGGATAATGAATAAAATACAGTTGAATTAGTGAATTAGTTAGTATCAGGTACCGGTTTTTTTAGTTCAGGACACTCTTGAAAGGATATTTTTTGTTTGCCTTGTGTGTGATGATTATATAAATACGCAGTGTCTTTCCATCCCGGATAACATCGATCTAAATACTCATTGGCACGTTTTGCTACATTGATCTTTAGTTTACCAAATTTCCTTTGAACTAAGGGAAATAATTCTCCTTTTCGATAATTATACAGTTGATATTGTTTTTGAGGATAAACAGCATCATAAGTATCATCTTTAACCACTGTTAAAAAAAAGATATCAATCCATACACGTGTATTGCTAGGTTTCATTATTTTAATGTATCGACCTGCTCGTTTCATTACTAATCCTTGCTTTTTAAACGTGGGTCTTAATTTCATCAATTCGGGTTTTTGTTGTTTATCGATGCTTAGATCTACATCATCATCCCAGCGAATAAATCCCCCAGGATTGGTACGCATTGCACCGAGTAACGTACCTCCCTCTGCCCAATAATTTATATTTGCTTGTTTGAATATGGATAGTGTTTGTTTTGTTATTTTATATAATAATTTAACATCGCGAGGTTTCAATACCTCAAAGTGTGAAATATTACAACTCGATTGTTTACGTTTACGTTTTGTTCGTTTGTTTGATTTCTTACGAACCATATAACGTACGTTATATTTTATTTTATAACACCTTTTGTGAACACTTTTCTAAAGAACTTTCGTTTATCATAAACAAAGTTGTCTCTAAGTGTATACGGTTGACTTGCTACCTTTCAAATAATCTACCACTAAATTCGAAAATCCACCCCCACTTCGAGCAAAATACTTTGCGTGACACATATAATAATAATCTTTATCTGGATTTTTGGTTAACACCACCTTTACAGGATAACTTGTTTCAAATAAATCTATAATTGTTTGTAAATAGTCATTTGATTTCTTAACAAATTTACGTTTGTGTAAACCGGTTACAATATCGACTCGTTGAATCGATTTATTTCGTTTCACTTTTCGTAACAAGGATGTATAATGATCGAATGTATATACATAACCTTCATCTGCATATTTTTTAGATAACACATCACCTAATCTTAAATGAATTACTAATGCATCACGTTTTGGTTTATCATACGGTAATGATTTTAAAATAGATCGAATCACTCGTTTATCATACACTCGATAGTTGTCAGGATAACCCACCTTTTGTAGGTATTGATGTGCGATGCTATTGGGATAATTCACAGGTAAGGTATCTAAATATCCTTTGGTTGTATCACTGCGATCTGCCCAATTATCTGTTTTTTTTTTACACCAGTCTTTATTTTCTTGTTCTGTATCTTTGTCTAAATCAAACTCTAAATGTTCACATAATTGTTTGAGTAATGATTTATTGCGAATTGTTTTTTGTAAACATACGTGAGTATAACAAATTAAATGACCATAAATAACATCACCTAATCGATAATTATCCCATTGATCACCATTATACAAATCATATTTCTTTTTAGGAGTAGTCGGTTTTTGTTTGGATCTACGCAACCTTCGTGTACGTTTTTTCATCTTATAATAATTACTAGAAATAAATATACAATGAAGATTCAACGATACATTTTTTATGATAATCCAAAATATCTAGATTGTAATATCAATCAATTACCGAATTATCTGAAATATAAAATTTATATCTGGGCAATCAAACGATATTGGAAATCTTATTTACCTAAATGGACGAGACCTACCTCGTGGCAACGACACGCCTTTCAACAACAACGTACTTTATTTTTAGCAAGATGTCATAATATCCACTTTTTACATTTACCCTGCAACACCCTTCCTTCCACAAAAAAATATATCATTGGTTGTCAATGTCATTATTGTTTACACGAAGTTGATCCTGTTTACAAACAAACAGAATTAAATAAAAATAATAAAGATCAGTTTTATTTTTATGAAACAGTACCCTTTTCGACTGAAAGCGACTGGAATGAACGTTATGAATTATTTGGAAATTTTATAGACGAAACTATTTATGGTATGCCTATTTTTAATCCAGATTATGAATCTAAAAAACTTATTTCCCTAAACGACCCAGAAACACCAATAACATAACATAGATCGGTGACAATACGGTAGTTGCAATCCATTTTGTTTTATAATAAGCATTGTAAGAAACCTCTTCCGGTTCAGGTTCGACCGGCAGTTTGTCCACACCTAGGATCACATTAATCGTGACCGAGTGAACTAAATACAACACAAACAAACAAATAAAACTATACATAATTGCATAAAAATAAGACATCTTTTTAGTTAAATCCACAAAACTTAATACGGTTACACTGACTATCAATAAATATAAAAATAAGGGAGAGGTCAATACAGTTAATAAGATATCACCCACAGTTGAGGTACCATAGGGATAAAATAACATTTTAGATATTTGTAAATTCCCACTACCATCTCGAAATTGACTTCCATATAAATATTCATCTCGAGTTTCCGTATCCATATAAACATACCCACCGACTACTACAGAAACATACACAACAATAAACCAAAATACCGGATTTTTATAAAACGAAAGAGAGACTTTGGCATTCGATTTAACAGGTTCCATTGTATACTATAGTCTATAAAAAGAATTTGTTTATATAAACAAGAGTCTAAGTATAATAGAATAATATAACTAGTAAAGTAATATGTTAGATTTTGTAGTTATTTCCCTATTATTAAACCGAAAAACAAAAGAAAAACAAAAAACACAAGAACTCATTGAACGTAAACGAGAAATTTATAAAGAATCAACTAAAACTCATTGTGAATATTGCGGACAATATTTACCCTGGTTTTGTGTGTGCTATTTAAACAAAAAAAAAGACTAATATATAGACGATGTTATCTTATAAATATGATTTTGAATTATCCACAAAACAAAAAACACATTTATGGTTGTATCAAGTGATACCCAATATTGATATGGTTCACAAGATATACAAACTAAAACAAGATATGGAATTGGAAGATACATTAGGTTATTATGGTATGTGTCCTAGGAATGTAAAAATAATGGGAGTATGGCCGCCTCGAGAATTCGATGAAAGTTGGAAAATAATGAATTTACAAGACATTATGAAGGTGAATGCTTTACTGACAAAACTAATTGTATCCGATGGATTAATTTGTGGATTCGAATTACCGAAACCTATGACAGATCAAGATAGACTGTTACTTGTCAATGGATTTTGGGAATTTTGTACAACTGACGTAGATTACGAACCCAGTTTAAAAGATAAGATAGACTGTATGAATAAAATTATGAATGAAGCACCTTATTTTTTACCTGATATTTGTAAGAAATTAGAAACGATTGGTACCTTGTATGATGAAAGAACCCAAGATGTATATGAGAGATTGTTAACAGAAGATGAAATTGAAGTTCAACCGGATTTTATCAGGATTGGATTCGATGGTAAGAGAAACTGGCACATCCCTGTGATCTATTTTTAATAGAAAACACATCCCTGTGATCTATTTTTAAAAATAAAATAAATGAAGCACTATAATGTTTTATGCGAATCCGTACACACTTTGGAATATGTATTGTTTGTTGAGAATTATGTATAGTACATATGTGTCTTACACCTTACTAGTCTGGTTTGCTCGATCAACTTCATCTACTTTTTTGTGGATGCTTCAATGGATTTACAATCCGTATCATACACGACAAATCGCCGATTCTAGATTAGATGAGATAAATTAATTATATAAATAATATATATAATGAAACCATTTATTTGGTCTGGTAAATTAAAATTAATCATACCCGATGAAAATAATAGAGATAAACTAATGAAAAAGTATCCTTCTTTAGATTTAGAAGAAAACAATAAGAGATATCCTACCAAAATTACGGTAAGATACAATAGTTCACTAAAACATTTTGTAATTGCCTTTGAGGTAGGAGATGAAATAATGGAAGGAAAATTTGTAAACTGGGCGGGTCCTTGGAAATATAGTAAATCACTTTTAGAATTATCTGAAATTAAATTTAATGTATTATCATCGAGGACAAAACTATATATAAAAGGAGATAAAAACGATAAATTATTTCAGTTTTTTAGATATGATTACGAAACAATGATACCAGGTAGTCCTGTAAAAAAAGAAAAAAAGAAAACATATCGTAAAAGGGGTGGAGGACAAAAGAAAACACAAAAAGTATACAAATATGAAGCATTGATGTATAAACCGAGTCAACTTAAACAATTAGATTCTGATCTTCTACGGAAATATGCAAAGATGTATAATATGAAACCTCCTTATATCGACAAAGAAATTATAAATAGATTTAGGTATATCAAAATACATCTTGCGAAAGGTGCCAAGATATATAATGATTGTTTTATGAAGGATCTGAAAAAAACAAAGAATACTATGGATAAAAAACAAATGGATAAATTAAAAAAAACGTGTAAAAAGAAACAATTACAATATTATAAAAAATTTTTAAATAAAGGTGAATATTAACTATGTTACTTTGTTGAGATAAACCGTTACGATATTCGCAGAGACTCATCTCGATACTCCCCAACCACAGGAGATTAGATAAAGACCTCTCGACAAAAAATTTTGATTTACAATAGTCGTCAGGTTAACAAAACAAACTACTCTGTATAAGATGTCTTTATCGGAAGAAATCAATGATCTTTACGCAAGATATCTTTGCCTACAAGAGTCTCCTCAGCAAGGAATGATTCAATTGCTCCAACAAACCAAGAAGTCTAAAGCAATTGTTAAGAAACTCATTCAATTCAAAGAACAACTTCATCCAGAATTACTAGATATTCTGGGTGTTCGTAAGAAATTAACTCAACAACTCGCACAAGAGTTGTGTCGACATATTAAAAATACCGATATTCAAATCTCTCTGTATCATAAATTACAGAGTGTTCCTAAGAAACAACACAAACAGATTATTCTTGAGACAAAACAATGTATGATATGCTGTAAAGAAAGCAGTTACACAGAGATATTACCCTGTTGTAAAGAACATCTGTGTAGTTGTTGTATGCATCGCATCTTGAGAGATTGTGTCTTTGAAACTCCTAACCTTCAATTGCCTCGTTGTCCTTATTGTCGTAGCAACTTATTACAGTACAAAAGTTATCTCAAAGAGTTCACACGAGTGTCTATCCAACCTAAGAAATCATACACGATTATAAAAAGCACGGGGATCGAAACTCACGAAGATACATTAGCGGCCTCTCACGATCTCTGGAGAAATAATATGGTGTATTCAACACTTCACAAACAAGTGATCCCCTTTACATCGGGAGGAGATTATTTGCGAAATATTTCTATAGATGGTAAGTATCCACCCATCAAACAGAAGAATCTCATTGCTTTAATGAGTAGTTTACTATGGTTAACATCTATCTCAGATGAATTAATCACTAGTTCAGATACTCATTACTTAGGATTTTGTTCGGATTGTATTCGAAAAAAGTACGGTAATAAACGAGTTTTTAAAGAGTATGTGTTAAACAGTTCCAGTGCTGTAAGACGAATCAAACAGGTAGGAATAGGAACCGTTGAAAAGAATTGTGCTCAAAACAACTTATCTGAAAAGATGTTTATCTGTGAACCGTGTCGAGAGAAACGAGAGAATGTCACAGTTAAATCGTGTCCTCATTGTGGAATCAATACGATAATCAAAGATGGATGTAATCATATAAGATGTCAATGTGGAGGATGTTGGTGTTTTGTCTGCAATTTACGAGTTCCGGGGACACACGAAGGACACAATGTTCATTATTATCGTGGAAATGGAACGGGTCCATATGATAATCATTGTCGTATTAGCGAAGATACTCACCGAGAACCTCATATTTTAGAAAATTGTCACTGTGTTCATTGTCGAAGCAGAGGAGGAGCACCTCAATGTGCTCATATAGACTGTAAACGTGCCGCCGCACTCCGAGAAGAAGAACAAACAACCTATCATAAATTGAAATATCATATCTATTGTAAAGATCACCTGTAAATAAAGTATCTAGTAAACTATAAAATGAATAAAAAAACCGTCCAGTTTATAGTTTTTTTTATTTTGGGATTCACACTAGGACAAGTTGTCTCCAGATATTCAGTTAAAGAACCTCATTGTGATAAGTGTGGTGTAGGTGATGTAGGTGATGATGCGGTCCATCGATCGTAAGAGTTTTTTACAGAAAAACTCATTTGTAAAAATAGTTTATAATTGACTCGTTTACAAGGATCTTAGATAACCAAGATTCCTTATTTATAATTTTGACATTTTCTTTCCATATTGGAACCACAACACAACACTGACAACAATACCCGCGAGGTATCCGTAGGTGAATCCATCCTTTTTATCGAATTGATGACCCACGGTTGCTCCCACCACCATAAGAACAAAATAAAAGAGTAAAATCAAATATGCTTGCTGATATTTCTTAAACATTGCCAACAAATCCATTTCTATACTTACAGCAATATAATAAATTTGATAGTATTTTAAGACAACTTTACTAAAGAATAAAAGTATCTATACCTATAAAATGAATGATAAAACAACTCTTCAAGAATTACAAACACAAAATGAACTTTTATATAATGAAACAGTGCGTTTACAAAATGAATTAGACTTTATGAATGAACTATTTGAACATTCGACAGCAATGGTATTTCAATTAAAACGATTTACAATTCGAAACAGACCTGTTTGGATCAATACGCAAACTGCAACACGAGGTCAATTACTTGAATTAGATCATTGCAAAGAAGTAGAAACCCTACTACAAAATCTAGATGTGAAGTATAGTGAACGGTCTTAAACTAACTTCCAAAGAATTAATAAACGAGCAATAAGAGGATTAAATCGAGTTTGTTTTTGATAAAACAATGAATTTGTAAACATAGACGTATCTACACGACCTAATTTAGATCGAACACCGTCTTGACCCATCATAGACATTCCAAAATCACCAATGTAAAATTGAAGTTTACCTTTTTCTTTATTTACAAAGATATTATTAACGTGTAAATCACCGTGAAATATAAATTGTTGATGCATTTTGTTTATTTTATCTTGAATTTGTTTTTTGTGTTTGGATGATAATTGGTTATCATTTAACCACACTTTTAAATCACCTTCAGACATATACTCCATTACAAGATAGACCTTGGTTTCATTTTTATGTTTACATTGATAACTATCATACACTTTAGGTCCAATACCTAATCGACCCATCTCAGTCGCAATTTTAATTTCATTCATACAAGGTACATTGTCATTTTTATACATTTCATTGTATTTGTTTTTTGTAGTTCGTTCTTTTATAGAATATTGTTTTCCATCTTTCGTTGCTAAAAACACTTTTCCGTGAAATCCAGATCCAAGTTCACGTTCAACGGTATAGTCAGGAAAACAAGGATGAGGTCCTTTCACCGGTTTTACAGTTTTTATTTGTAAGGGAACATCTTGTTTCGGTTCTTTTACTAGACTCATTAATAAATCTTCCACCGTATTAACATAAGTAGAATCAAAGGTACGTTTCATAACTTGAGATTCTAATTCCATAAATTCATCTTTGCTTAAAGAATCTAAATAAGCGTGAGTATCTTTCACATAGGATTTTAATTTAGAATACAATAGTACCGGTTGTGATTTACCTTTGAGTGCCTTTCGACACATAACATCCATTGAAGGCAATCGAACGTTTTGTTTAGGTTTATCAGCAGCAGGTTTGTCAGCATCAGGTTTGTCGTCAACCAGTTTAACGCCAAGTTTAACAAAACCCTGTTTTATTTTATTCAGTTTTTTGTCTCGACTCAGTTTTTTGTCTCGACTCATTTGCTTGCCCCGACTCAGTTTTTTGCTTCGACTATCCTTCTTATCTTTACGCAATGTTTTCATATACTTGAAAGTTAGATAAAAAAAACAAATACAACAATTATACAACAATTATACAACACAATCATACTTCTTACCTTAATTGAGAAAACCACGGATTCAATTGATCCTCAAGTTGTTTACTTATTTCACGTTCCACACCAGTTAATGAACCTTCTTTCACACGATAAGCGTGAGTAATCATTAACAAGGTTAAGGCATCATCAATATCATTCACATCAAAATCTGTCCATCGATACACCCTATGTGTATTCACATAAGAACGTATGTTTTCTTTTACAAAGTTGTCTTCTAAAGTAATCGATCGAATCCAATACGTATACATAACTGACACAGAACTGGGTTTAGGTACCCAAAATTGAAAGGATAAACCACCACTATCTGTATTGTGAACCGTTTCCATAAACAATTGAGATAATTCAGCAGATTCACCAGATCCAGCAGATCCATTATGAATCACAGGTCTTCGATACTCTTTTTGAAAATAAGATCGAAATTCACTCGAACCCGATTCAACTTGATACAGAAATGATATCATATCAATTAAATAGGTACGATATTTAGAACCACGACACGATTCTCTTAATTTAATGAGTTGTTGATTATGAATCCCAAATGATTCTAAGAATAAATGAAGTTTTTTTGAAATAGATTGTTCTACAGCAACCCCAACATCAACCCCAACATCAACCCCATCATCATTTGTGAATCCGTGATTACTACTTGTATTTATATATCCTGTAGGTGATATTTGAAAGGTAAGTTGTCTCAATTCTCTAGGAATACTTGTGATAAAGATAGGATTTTGAATACTATATTGTTTTGTTTGACAGATCAAATGATACACATTCGAAACAACATTATGATTCAAGATAGGATCTTGTGTGTATCGAAAATTGGAAGGAGGGCGACCTTGACTCTTTGATTTTAATTCACCTCCCAAAGAGATAGTCGTTTGATAATTCATATGAGAATGTAACCACATATCAAAGTCTTGGGGAGATTGTATTAAGGCACCCATAATATCTATGACATTAGACTTATCTGAGAGTTGTTTTGATGAACAACAAGAGACTTTCTTTGTTTGTGTGTGTCCCAGAGTAATCCAAGTAAATGAAGGATTCATATGAAACATTTTGTAAGTAGTAATTTTAAAGAAACCCTGTAAATCAAATTTAATCTAACTAACAGTATGAAACAATTAACTCAAAGAAAGTTTCCCAAACAATACACAGATAAATTATCCAAACAAGACAAACAAATTCAAGTAACTAATCTAAAGAAATTAAAACGCGCCTATTCTCAAAAGAAATATTTAAATCGTCCTCAATTGAAAAGTTTTCGATCTAAACCCAGTTCGTGGACTACTAAATTTCATAAATTATATCCGAAAGCAAAAACAATTAAACAAATCTCTAAAGCAGTCAAGATACCTGAAAAAGCATTACGTGCAGTCATTAAAAAAGGAAAAGGTGCCTACTATTCTTCCGGATCACGACCCAACCAAACCTCATCCTCTTGGGGAAAAGCACGAATGTATGCTTACATATTTGGATCTCCTACAAGACGCGTCGACCATCATATCACACAAAAATACAAAGTGAAATTTATTCACAAACCAAATTTTTATCCATACAAACCTATAAGCAAACAATGAATTCAACCGATTTACTAGCAATCCTATTACTTTTGTTATTACTCATTTACAAACCACCTCTCATTGAACCCAACACAGAATTACTGAATATTTATGGTGAACCCCTCGTACCGTGTCAACGATATTCCGATGATTCACGTGGATCGTGGGACAATCAAGGATATTGTAGTGAAACAGGTGGAGGTGTTCATCAAATTTGTTTTCGAATAAACCAAGATACACAATCATTTTCATCGGATACAGGACAAACTAATTGGTCTGAAACAAGGATATCGGAAGAAAGACGTGAAAATAATCATTGTATGTGTTTGGGTGCGTGGGCACTCTACAAAGCAAAACAAAACGATAGATCAGATGACCAAACTATGAATGAACTGATCTGTGAAAGTATTATGGATGATGCTTTATCACCCGATTATATTACAAATTGGAATACGTGGAATGGAAATGAATTAGATGATCAGTTGGTTGATGGTGTGAATGCCCTAGTCGATCAATGTTACACTCAAGGAACAGACTCTCAAAAACAACACTTAACTGAGTTATACAACACACTTGCAGAAGAATATACCAATTTAAAACAAACTGAAACCTATCAACGTGTAAATTAAAGTATCGACTACTAGTATAATGAAATCTTGGGTAGTCTACGGATTACTTGCGGCTATTTTAGTTTCTTTATCAGATATGACACGTAAATACCTGACAAAGAAGTTACCGACACCTATGATTATATTCATTCCTTTGTTAGTTGCAGGGAGTATATCATTCCTACTGTATTCAACCTCTAACTTACCTTCTTTAAAGCAAATTTCAAACAAAGATCTGTGTATTTTAATCGCTATCGGTTGTTTAATTCCGATAGGTCATTATTGTATCACA
>Ga0181402_1000902_pt1 | contig 10952 bp, 11 predicted proteins | sample 25SPOviralmetaG_FD_130131 | JGI IMG/M metagenome (GOLD analysis project Ga0181402, IMG submission 130131) | Marine viral communities from the oligotrophic San Pedro Time Series (SPOT) site, San Pedro Channel, CA, USA - 25 SPOT_SRF_2011-08-17 | ecosystem: Environmental > Aquatic > Marine > Strait...
CTTGATAAAAATCTTTTATCTCCTACTGGCAGCAAACTATCCGCGTCAAAACGTCTGCTTGGGGTTCGCAAACTCAACGCATATTTAAAAAACGCCATAGGCGTGAACATCGGCGCGATGATCGCAGAGGACCAGCCGACCACAAGTGAGATGCTGCGAGTAGAAGAATTTAGGCAGCAAGGCTCTCCGTTCAGGGCACCTGAACCAGAGCCAGTGGCTCCGCCACAAGCAGCAGCGCCCATAGCTGCGCCGCCTCCAGCACCACAACCGGCACCCCCACCTCAAGGCGGAGCAAACCCGCAACAGCGTCAGCAGTTCGCGGCCCTGTTCCCTAACGATCCTATCTCTGGGCTGATACAGCAGCAGGGTATTGGGTCACTTCCTCAAGCGCCGAGCTAAATCAGCCAAGCCTTAGCTTCTTCGCCCAGCACCCGCTGGGCCAGATCGATCTTATTGCGTAAGGCGGCAATGATCTTTTCGTCTACCGTGTCCGGACTGACCAGATCTACATACAATACATGCTTGGTCTGACCAATACGGTGCGCTCTGTCCTCTGATTGCAGGCGTATCTCTAGGTCGTACTGGTTGCTGTAGTACACCATGTTAGTCGCGGCGGTCAGCGTCAGGCCGTAGCCCCCGGTCCGTGGGTTAGCGACAAAGAAGCGTAGCTCGTTATCGGGATCTTGGAAGTCTGCAACCATTTGATCCCGGTCTTGCGTTGGCGTGTCCCCATAAAACGTGCAGACGGAGCGCAGGCCGTAGATCTTGGCCAGTTCTTCTTTGATCTTGCCAATATCAAACACCCAGCTAGCCCATATGATGACCTTGCCATTCATCTCACTGATCACGTCCAGCAGTTCGCTCATCCGATTGTTGGGTATTTCCTGCACCTGACCATCGTCAGTCTTCAGATGCCCACAACAGATCTCCTGCAAGCGCATGATCTGCGTCAGAACGCTTTGCGTCGTCGATAGCTCGCCTTTCTCAAGCATGGCCAGTGCCATCTCTTTCATTTGTTTGTAGGCAGATTCTTGCTCTTTCGTCAGCGACACCTGACGCTGCATGTAAATCTTCTCTGGCAGATCAAGGCAGTCCTCTTTCAAGATACGGCTGCTAAACGTCTGTAGCTTGGTGTTCAGTTCATCAAGGTTCCTGTAGCCCGTGATCTCTTGGAAGCTGCGATTACCAAACTTGCGCGTCTTCATAACGGCATAGCGGCCTTGGAACGCGTAAAACGATTCAAATCCGAGCACGTCAGTGCCCAAGAAAGCACACTGTGCGTACAGGTCCATCGGGTTCTTGGTGATAGGGCTACCCGTCAAGATGCGACGGTACTTTGCCGCTTTGCCCAATTTTATGATGCTCTTGGTCCGTTTTGCGGTGCGGTTCTTGATCGACGTTGACTCATCCACGGCCATCAGGCAGTTGGGGTTACGTTTCATAAACCATGCAGCAACGTCAGTGCCTTTCTTGGAAGAAAACGACTCCACGTTCATCACCAATATCTTCAAATGCTCTTGATCGTTCGTCAGGGCCATCAGTTCTGCTTTGAACTTCTGCGTCAGGTTTGGTTGCCAGAGGACCACGCTGCACGGCACATCGTCCGGCATGTGCTGCGGTATCTCCTTGGCTACCCAGTTGCCGTACACGCCTTTCGGTGCAATGACGACGGCTGCGTTTATCTCGCCTTCGCAGTAAAGCTTGGCCAGTGTGTCGATAGTGACCTTAGTTTTGCCTGTCCCCATCTCAAGGAACAAGGCCCACGATTCGCTGTCCCAACTTGCATCGAAGACTTCGCGCTGGTGCTCGTAAGGCTCAGTTTTGAAATTAAATTGCATGAGGTGCCTAAATTGTTTGACACATGCGATATTATGGGATTATTCTTGCTTTGGGAAGTGGCTAACGCCGCTTGAAACATGAAAAACGAGGACGACGATGAGTAAATCTCTCTCTGATCTTATGGCTGAAGACAGCCAAAGCCTCTTGGACTTACCCTCAAACGAAGGTTTGTCGGGTGTGCAAAAGCTGGCCAATGATATCGTAGCTGCCCAGACAAGGGTAGAAAATCTTGAAGCTGATCTTAAAGCAGCGAAGCAGACATTGCTCAAGCTGACTGACGAAGATCTGCCGAGTCAGATGGCCGAAATCGGCCTGACCAACTTCACCTTAGCTGACGGCAGCAAGGTCGACATCAAAGAAACATACGGCGCAAGAATCAAAAAGGATAACGAAGAAAAAGCCTTCGATTGGCTGCGCGCGCATGGCGAGGGAGACATCATCAAAAACACCGTGACGGTGCGCTTCGGGAAGGAAAAAGATAACGAAGCAACAGCCTTGGTCGACGACTTAACTGAAAAGGAATGGGAGCCAGAGCGGAAAGAAGACATCCACCCCGGCACCTTGAAAGCTTGGGTGAAAGGTCGGATCGAGGAAGGTAAGGAGCTAGACATGGATTTGTTTGGCGTATGGGTAGGACAACGAGCAACGATCAATAAGGCAAAATGATGGCTGAGAAAGAAGATAAAAAGGTAGCGGAAAAGAAAACCAGCGACGTAATGGTCGCAGGCCCTGCGATGTTTGAAGCAGACGCAGGGGTTGGTATGGAGTTGAGTCAAGATGACTTGGCACTGCCGTTCTTGAAGATTGTGTCTTCAGAACTGCTCCAGCAGGACGAAAAACTGGCAGAGACTGCCAAGCTGGGCGACATGGTGAACTCCGTGTCACGGCAGGTGTACAGCGCGAAGTCGCCTCTCAAGGTGATCCCGTGTCACTACGAGCGACGGTTCCTCATGTGGGCACCACGAGGATCGGGCACAGGCGCACCGATGAAGATCTTTGCGCCAGACGAAGCACGGCCTCAGACAAGGCGTGATCCGGACGACAACCGCGAGTACGTAGATGGCGGTAAGGGTGAGTACATCGATGAGACGCACCAGCATTACGTGCTGATCATGGAAGAGGACGGCACGATGTCAAACGCGCTGATCTCCATGAAGTCTACGCAACTCAAGAAGTCGCGTCAGTGGAACACCATGATTGCTACCCGCAGCATGGTCGGTGCGAACGGCGTGCCGTTTCAGCCACCTCGTTTCTCGCACGTCTACAACCTGACCACGGCAAAGGAGGAGAACTCCAAAGGCGTATGGCACGGTTGGAAGATCGATCTGGATGGCCCTATAGAGGATGCCAATCAGTATCAGGCGGCTAAAGCGTTTCACACTGCAATCAGTGCAGGAGACGTGCAGGTCAAGCATGAAGAGGGTGGGGCGGCTACGGCCAAACCAAAAGCCACGCAAGAGGATAACGGCGACGATATTCCTTGGTAAAGATCGCAACGGCGTACCGTGCCGTCGATAGGAGGGACCGACCTATAGCGGGCACCTCCATGCACGGACCAAGGAACTTATGAACATTCGCAAATTCGCACAGATTTTTGATGGTCTGAAGCAGGCGCACGGCACGTTCACGATTGAGTCGAAGTCAAGCAGTGGCAAGACTCAAGGCAAAGCGAACGTAGTACGCGAAGCACGGACCAAGGAGCATTGGGAAAGACACCTAGCGGGTCAGCAATCCATTGGGATTATTCCAATCAACGAAGACAATGCATGCCGCTGGGGCTGCATTGACATCGATCAATATAACTTTGATCACAAGGCGCTAATCGACAAGATCCAAGCGGCAAAGCTACCACTGGTGGTGTGTCGATCTAAGTCGGGCGGTGCTCACGTATTTTTATTCACAGATGAATTTATTCCTGCCAAGGACATGCAGGACGTGCTGACACAGTTGAGCGCGGGCCTTGGCTATGGCGGCAGTGAGATCTTTCCCAAACAGATCAGCTTGAACTTAGAGCGTGGTGACGTTGGCAACTTTCTTAATATGCCGTACTTCGATCACGAAAACGGCCTGCGGTACGGGTTTAACCTTGACGGTACAGCCGCTACGTTTGACGAATTCATAGAGCTTGTTGATCAGAACATACAGACGCATGAACAGGCACTGGCTTTGGTGGTGGAGCAAGATGCGGCACTGCCAATACCGGACGGCCCGCCGTGCCTACAGATCTTGTGTAAAGAAGGCATTGGTGAAGGCGCTAGAAACAACGGACTTTTTAATCTTGGGGTATACCTGCGCAAGGCCCACCCAGAGACGTGGGAGTCAGAGATCCTGACCCACAACATGAATTTCATTCATCCACCTTTACCGCTGGGTGAAGTCAACACGGTTGCCAAGCAGCTAGAGCGTAAGGACTACGCCTACAAGTGCCGTGACGCCCCGATCAATGCGTATTGCAACCCAGAGCTTTGCAAGACGCGTAAGTTTGGTATCGATGCAGCCACCTCTGGCGTGCAGATAGCCAACCTGCGTAAGTACAACAGTGTGCCACCTGTGTGGTTCTTGGACGTGCAAGGCAAACCTCTAGAGCTTGCGACCGACGATCTGATGGTGCAGTCGGCCTTTCAGAAGGCGTGTGTCGATCAGTTGAACTTCTTCCCAAGGACTGTGCAAAAGGCGCAGTGGGAGCAGCGTATCAACGCTCTGCTTAACGAGATGAGTGACACAGAAGGTCACGTGATTGAGGTTAGTCAGGATGTGAGCGTGAACGGGCAGTTCGCCGATCATCTGGAAGAGTTTTGTACGGGTCATCAGGCTGCGGATGAGAAGGAGCAGATCTTGCTCAAGCGTCCATGGACAGATGACGATCAGAAGGAAACGTACTTTAGGCTCAAAGATCTGGAAGCGCACCTCATCAAAGCTAACTTCAAGGTCTATAAAACACACCAAATCGCGCAGCGTTTGCGGGACGTCAACGGTGAGGCCACTCAGTTACGCATACAGGGTAAGGTGATACGGTTGTGGAAGATACCTGCGCACGAGCAGGCCGTAAGTCGTATAGAGCCGCCAAGCTTTGGGGGCACTGAAGAGGAGATACCGTTTTGATTATTTTAGAAGGGTTTGACGCAGCTATTCTGGGCGTGGGTGAGTCCGCCGGTTGGGACGCTCCGCTTGTCGTTTATGACTATCAAAAATGCTTAGACGTTTTGATGAAGGATAACGATTGGGAGAAAGAGGACGCGATAGCGTGGATGGACTCCAACGTCATCAACGTGTACATGGGCAAGGGCAACCCTGTTTTTGTCTTTCCGAGCGTCGATTTGGCAGAACTAGCTTTTGAAATCAAAGAGGAGATGTTGCACTAATGCAGCGTATTTTTGGACCGCCGGGCACGGGCAAGACCACAACGCTATTGAATCTCGTAGAGTCGGAGTTAGCAAAAGGCACGTATCCGGGGCACATTGCTTTCTTTGCCTTCACTCGCAAAGCCGCAAACGAGGCTAAGGACCGAGCAGCAAAGCGTTTCGGGCTTGATCCAAAAAACGACTTACCTTTTTTCCGGACACTGCACAGTCTGGCATTTCACTTGACGGGGCTACGCAACGATCAGTTGATGACGGCAGCGCATTATCGTGAAGTTGAGCACGTCACAGGGGTCAATTTCATGGAAGGCAGCGTGTCCTCACGGCATGAGGTCGAAGAAGAACTGAGCAACAGTCTCAAAAAAGAAACGCCCTTGCTGCGCTTGATCACACTGGCACGGCTGAAGATGAATCCGCTCAAAGATGAGTACAACCTGAGTGATCTTGACCAGCCATGGATCGAAGTCGATTACGCTGCCAACTCTTTGAAAAGCTATAAGAAAAAGCACGGTCTGTTTGACTACACCGACATGCTGGAGCTTTTTGCGGATACTGCTCACGTTGCGTGCCCACAGTTCAAGCTTGCGATGCTCGACGAAGCGCAGGACCTATCTCCCTTACAATGGAAGATAGCCCACGCTATCGACGGGCGGTCAGAGCGCATGTACTGCGCAGGTGACGACGATCAGGCTATCTACAAGTGGTCTGGCGCGGACGTAGAGCATTTCATCAATCTTGATGGTGGCAGTGAGGTGCTGGAGCAAAGCTACCGTGTCCCATCCAACATCCACGCGATTGCAGAGCGGATCTGCGGACGCATCAAGCGCCGGTTTCCCAAGAAGTACTTACCCAAGAAAGCAGATGGCAAGCTGGAGCGACTGACAGACTTTTTTGAACTGGATATGCGAGAGGACACTTGGCTCTTTCTGGCACAAGCCAACTACTTCTTGGCACCGGTACAGCAATTTTTAAAAAGTCAGGGCTACTACTTCGAGTACGGTGGTGGTGTGCGTAGCGTCAGAGACAAAATACGGGTGGCACTGTCGGCGTGGGGCTGTATACAGAACGGTGACCCGATCTCCTTCGACGCTGCCAAGGCCATGTATTCGTTCATGTCAGGTAACGGCGTGCGTGTCTTACGTGGTCACAAGAAGATTGTAGGCGATCCCGATGCGTTATTTACCTTTGAGAACCTGCGGGACTTTAACGGCTTGCTGGCAACGCCTGATATGGCGTGGAACGAGGCTCTCGACAAGCTGCCAGACGTCGATGTTGCGTACATTAACGCCCTATTCCGGCGAGGTGAGGATCTGACGGCAGAGCCGCGCATACGACTGTCCACGATCCACGGTGCCAAAGGCGGCGAAGCAGACAACGTTGTGCTGTTTACCGACATCACCGCCGCAGCAGAAGCCAGCATGGAAAGCGATCCAGACTCCATGCACCGCGTCTTTTATGTGGCAGTCACACGCACCCGCCAGAACCTTTACACACTAGAACCCGCCGACTTTTACAGGAGCTACGCACTATGAGCGACATGGTTAACTCCCCGGCCCACTACGCCGACTCGGAGATCGAATGTATCGATGCCATGGTCGCGGCTTTTGGCACAGAGGCCGTGCAGATGTATTGCCGTCTGGCTAGCTTTAAGTACCAATGGCGGGCCGGAAAGAAGTTTGATGCGGTTGAAGATTTAAAAAAATCCATTTGGTATACGCGCTTTGCGCTGGGCGATGACCCAAGGAAAGACGATGCAGAAGGAAACTAGGTTACAGTTCCCGTTGTTTGCTACCGAGACAGAGTGGACGGCACCTTACGAGTTTGTTGACCTGACAGACGCCAAAGAGATTGCCATTGACCTAGAAACACGTGACCCCAACCTCAAGCAGATGGGTCCGGGCTGGCCCCGCAAGGACGGCGACGTTGTTGGCATAGCAGTCGCTACTGAGGGCTTTGAAGCTTACTACCCTATCGATCATCTCGGTGGTGGTAACCTCGACAAGCGGCAGGTGCTGCGTTGGCTAGCCAAGCAGTTATCCACAGACTGCCCAAAGATCATGCACAACGCACCTTACGATCTGGGCTGGCTCAAGGCGCTCGACGTGCCGGTAAACGGCCCGATCATCGATACGATGGTGATGGCGGCGCTGCTCGACGAAAATCGTTTCAGTTACTCTCTGAACGCCCTGTCATACGACTATCTGGGCCTAGCGAAGTCAGAGAAGCTCCTGACGCAGGCTGCGGTGGAGTTCGGGGTAGACCCCAAGGGTGAGCTTTGGAAGCTCCCTGCGCAGTTTGTGGGGCCGTATGCAGAGCAAGACGCACGGCTGGCCTATGACCTGTACAAGTTCTTCCGCGTTGAAATCAACAAGCAGGACCTAGAAACCATCTTCGATCTCGAAACACGGCTCACGCCCTGCCTGATCGACATGACGTTTCGCGGCATACGGGTAGATCTAGAGCGATGTGAGCGGTCGAAGCAACAACTTTTAAAAAGAGAGAAGCAGACCTACCGCGAGATCAACAAAGAAGCAGGATTTGACGTCGAGATCTGGGCGGCAACTTCTCTGGCCAAAGCTTTCGACAAGCTGAAAGTTGCCTATCCACGCACGGCCAAGGGCGCACCGTCTTTCACCAAAGCATTCCTTAGCGAGAACCCGCATCCGTTTGCCAAAATGATCATCGAGGCACGTAACCTCAACAAGATCCAAGGCACGTTTATCAACAACATTATGAAGTTTGTGGGCGCTGACTCTCGTATCCACGGGCACATCAATCAGCTACGCAGCGATGACGGGGGCACTGTCTCCGGACGCCTGTCCATGTCGAACCCAAACCTTCAGCAGATCCCTGCCCGCGATCCAGAGCTAGGACCTATGATTCGCAGCCTGTTTCTGCCAGAAGAGGGAGAACTGTGGGCTGCTATCGATTACTCGCAGCAAGAACCACGGATCTTGACTCACTACGCCAGCGTTTTTGGCAAGTGGAAAGGTTTGCCGCTGGGCGGGGCGAAAGAATTTGTCGACGGGTATACCAACGACCCGGACATGGACTTTCATACCATGGTTGCCGACATGGCAAACATCAGCCGCAAGCAAGCCAAGACGATCAATCTGGGGATGATGTACGGCATGGGCGTGCGCAAGCTGGCCGACCAACTGGATCTGGAGTTCGATGACGCCAAAGAACTGACGCAGCAGTACCACAAGCGGGTGCCGTTTGTGAAAGAGCTAATGAATGGCGTATCACGGTCCGTGGATCAAAAAGACGATGGCTCACTGCGATCTTTAAAAGGCCGCAAGTGTCGGTTCGATATGTTTGAACCGATGGGCTACGACGTGCAGAAAGCCATGCCTTTGAAAGAAGCAAAGGCTACTTACGGCGAAACTGCACCGCTGAAGCGTGCGTACACCTACAAGGCGCTCAACAGGCTGATACAAGCCTCTGCGGCGGACATGACTAAGCAGGCCATGGTCGATCTGTATGAGGCCGGAGAACGGCCCTTGTTGCAGGTACATGATGAGCTAGGGTGCAGCGTGACAGACATAGACCACGCCAAGAAAATACGCGGGGTTATGGAGGCTGCGATCAAGCTTCAGGTGCCGAGCAAATGCGACATTGATCTAGGCCCGTCATGGGGCGAAACCAAAGAAATATAGTTGTATTTATATGCGATTTGCGCGATAATCTCGCGCATGGATACAACAAAATGGAAGTCGATTCTGGTGCCAATGCCAGTTTATCGTCAGATCAAAGAGATTGCGCAGCTAGAAGACCGCACGATCAGCGGGCAACTGCGTAAGATTTTCAACGAGTGGAAAGAAGACCGAGCTAGAGAGGCGCGCGAACTCGACTCCGCTTAGATAAAAACCGCCTGCGCAGTTCCAACCGGCAGCAGTTGATTGTTGTCATCCATTCTTTTGATTTTTCTTCTGATGCATCAGGGTATGCAACCAAGAGCGACGACGTGTCCAGAAGCTTTTTCTGGATGTCGCTGATCTTTTTTTCTTTCGCCAGTTGTTCAAGAACTTTCGTTGTGAACGTTTTGCCTACTTCACCCGTTGCCAAGTTGTAGTGCCTCCAGTTTTTGTTCGACGGATGTCCATGTGTCTTTGATGCACTGCTCTTCGGTCTTACTGTGGCTATGGAACCAAAAGCATGTACCGATCAAGCCGTGAATCCTTGGATCGTCCTTTGAGCTTTTTAAAAGTCTAAGCAAGAACAGCCCTTCGTCGGGGGACAGATTAAGGGAAAGGGTTGCTTCTTTTGTTTCTGTCACTTTTGTCATACAGGTTGTCCTCTACGATCCTAACACCCACGCCAGCAGCCAGATGGCTGCGGCAATTGTTATTCCGTACACCACGCCTTTAACTGTTTCTTTATCGAACATGGCTTCCTCAAAAAGCCCCGCCTTTGGGCACCCGGACGGGAACGGGCAAGGAGAGAGTGTGTTTATCCCTCTGCCCAATTTAGCCCGCCTTCTGGCACGGGGACGGGAACCCGCGTTTCAGGGCTGGAGTGCCCTTGCCAAAACAGTGCCGTCTTGTGGGCACGCGGACGGCGCGCGCTTGGAGCGGAGTGATAGCCGCATCCCAAACTGGTTTGCCCCAGATCATACCTAAAAAACGTTGCCGGTCACGTCCACTCTTAAACCAACGTAGACTTCTGTGTCCGGTATGCCTCCGCATTTACGGTACATTTTTTCAATGGCTTTTGCAGTATCGGCAATCAACGCAAAATTCTGCGCTCGTTCCTGTTTCCGGCGGACAGCAAACTGCTCATTTGTTTCGACCAGCACCGATCTGGCCGGTAAGGTGTAACCTTGCGATGTAACCGTCTCTGGTTTTTCCCAAACCTCACCCTTATCACTTTCACTGATCTTCACGTAGTCGGGATCGGGAATCCAATCGAAACTACCGTCCTCCTTATCAACGCGTATGTGCGGTACTTGGCCCTGATGGCAGAGCATGGTTGTGTCTGGAATCGGGATCGTGCATACACGGTTACGTTCGGCGGAGTCTTCCCAGTCCCTGCCGGTGGTATAGATCTCTATGAACGCGTCACCGTGAGACATCCAGTAACTGTTTTCGGGATGCACCACTTGATATTGTTCGTGAAAATCAGGGTCTTGGGCCTGCACGCGCTCAAGCTGCTCCTGCACATCCACGAACTTTAACCGTAAATCCTCACGATCCTGATCTTTGTGCTTGATAGTTTGCTCCAACGCAGCCATCTCAGTAAGCAAAGCGTCAATCTTCGCGTCTCGCGGATCTTCGACCACGCTCTGGCAGTCCCCGTTGTCGCGCAAGAACGTCCGCACACGGTCCACGGTGCGCTCTGAGGGCCTTTTAATCGTGCCAAACACGAAACCCTTCATGGTGGCGTAGTCCACGCCTACCGCTTTAGAAACCGCTTTGATGCCCCCAGTAATTTTACTGCCAGACTTCTCCGCTGCGTCGACCGCAAGGGCGTTCATTTGTGTCTGCATCTCGTGCAGCTTTAGGTTATTTACTGTCATCACTATCTCCAATGCCTAAAAATTTTAAGGTTGCTTTGAACTTCAAAAAGTTCACGGTGTTTTCCGGCAGCATTGCCGAAAGATTTTTGATCGTCTGGTCCAGTTCCGTTCGATCAATCCCCACTTCGCTCAGGTTCGGCAGCAGACGCATCACCAGCCCCTGATACAGGGCTTCTTCTTCGTTTTCGGGGTTTTTGTCCATGCTGTAGTTCATTCACTTTCTCCAACAGGGTTTC
>Ga0181402_1000903_pt1 | contig 10939 bp, 16 predicted proteins | sample 25SPOviralmetaG_FD_130131 | JGI IMG/M metagenome (GOLD analysis project Ga0181402, IMG submission 130131) | Marine viral communities from the oligotrophic San Pedro Time Series (SPOT) site, San Pedro Channel, CA, USA - 25 SPOT_SRF_2011-08-17 | ecosystem: Environmental > Aquatic > Marine > Strait...
CTGAGTCAAGCGTAGTTGCGCAAACTGGAAAAACACACTATAATCAACACATGGACAAAACAACAGCACTAAGACATCGATTGTGGCAAGCCGAACGAGCCTTGCACAACTGGCCATCAGACAAAAACATGGACCGAGTGTTCTTTCTCAGGAGAGATCTTCGACAGGCCGAGAGTCCCAAGCCAAAATCTGTTGCATTCAACACCGCCAAAGCCAAATGGCCTCCTGTGCCAGCCAACTAGAAACCCTCACACACCATGCACAACGGAATCATGCAACAATCACACACTCAAGACCCTTTTCAACGACAGGCCATCATGTGGGAGAATCATTACATGGACCTGCTCAAACACAATCAACAGCTGGTTCGTGAGGCGGCTCAACAGATAATCAAACTGGAACGCAGCCTGGAACAATGTTATCAGGACCAGGAGCAATGTGACACGGCCAACGAGATCAGGAGAAGTGGATTGTTGGGCGAGATACGAGTGCACAAGAACACCATTCGACACACTCATGGATTCGTGAGCCAATCGATGGTGGAGGAGCTGGCCCGAGGTGCACACAAGAATCAAGTTGCGCAATAGATCAAACGAGCATACAATAACAACATGAACATCATACACGAGATAGCCACAGCAATTGACAACAGAGACGAGGATCATTTGATCAGATTGTCAGACCTGATGAGTGGTCTGTTGATCACCGAGCATGATCGAGCAGCATATGAATCGATCATCAACGGAGCATTGGAGCTGCTGGGTGAATCCATAGTTGCGCAATAGATCAGATCAGACTATAATAACAACATAACAACAACCACAACCATCATGTATCAAGTATTGAAAAACGGCAAAGTTATTATCAACGCACAAGACCTGCAAACAGCAGTGGTGTTCCTCAGAAGCCTGGAGAGCAACATCGATCGAAACAGCATGCACAGTCCATACACCATCGGTCGTGCTCCACAAGAGACACCTGAACAGGCTCGAGCCAGGAACAAACAGAGCATCAGAGATCAGCTAGACGGAGTGCGGAGTCGAGTCAATCGATTGCATGATGTGATCAACGGCTGATCAACACAATTTTATCCATCCATCAAAGGGTGAGTGGTGTGTTGCCATTCACCCTTGTTGTTTGAGACACCCCCTGGTATTTGAGAACCAACCTGCTCTCTGACACCGACCGGTCTATAGAGAACACGGGCGTGCGAGAAACAACTGATCAGCACCAGACATCAGGTTAACGGAAGAACCCATGGGTAAAATTTTTTCGCAAATTTTTTTTCGCGCTAGCCGTTGACAATTTTCCACATGCGCACCATAAATAACCACATGCGGCACAAATTGGTAGAGTCTCTCAAGTTGGTAATGGATCTGATCTGGTACATGGCACTCACCTGGCTGATAATCACAATCATCACTTGTGATTGAGCAAATTTATAATCATGAAAAAACACATCAGAACATCAACAGACATATTTTTAGAATTGTGCACCACCTTGCTTGTGTGGGGAGTGACCATATTGTTGTTGGAATGCATCACACACTAGTGTTGCCACCACACAGCAATCAGCATAAATAAACACATGCCACATTTCAAACACACCTGCCTCTTGCTGTTGTTGTGCATCTGGTGCAACTCATGCGCCAACCGGCATGTCACCACACCAGCTCACCATGTCAGCAATCCAGCCCCAATCACGGTGGCACAACTGGATCAGAACAATGACGGTCTGGTGGACACAGCAGAACAACAGCTCATCACATCCAAACAAACAGATCATTGGCCCTCGTTGCTGGTGTTCAGCATCATCGGAGCATGCACCTTGACATGTTGTGTGGTTTGTGGACTGGTGGCCAGGTCACGCGCCAACACGGTGGCACACGGTTCTGCACGGCACACACAGGCGGATTCGGAGCGCCTGCGGCGCTCGAACAACAACAAAACAATTTAGACATGACACCTGAACAGATTACCAGAGTGAACGAGTTGTACACACAACTGGATCAAGCCAAAGCCGATGCACGAGAGCTCAGACAATTGCATCATGAGGTCACCATGGAGAATGACGACATGAGGAGCATAATCAAATCCATGCAACACAAGTTGACTCAGGAGGATCGACTGGACACGTTGTTGCATGAGTTGACTGACGTGTTGCACAAGATCAACAAGAGTCCTGCCAAACCCAAAGCCAAAACACGCAAGGCCACTTGATGAAATTTGAACAGAAAGTGATGGCGGCCAGCAAGGTGAAAGAACGCAAGTTGTTGCATCCCAGCAGTGTGGCCATGGTCAAACCGGACACTGGTGTGGACATCAAGAAAAAAAGTGCTTATTATGTGATCAGAGATTGTGCCACACTGGCCAACGAGTACATTCCTCACAAATGCTATGGCAGCCTGGATGATCCGATGCTCACGTTGAATGGACTGTTTGATCAAGGTGACATAGTGGATTTTGTGAGCCGTAGCCACAAGAGTCAGGCCACCAGGCAATTGTTGTGGATCATATTCAGCGACATACACAAATTGGAATCAGAAAACTGGACTCCTCCAGTGGTGGTGGCTCCTGCTCAAGTGTTGGAGATAGATGCTGATGCGGATGGTGACGAGATCTATGGTGATTATGGTTATTACAGTGACGAGGATGAAGAACCAGCTGACACAGAGATAGTGGCTGACATACCTCCACCTGTGGATCTAGGTGACAGTGAGGATGTGATCAACAAATTGATGCATGTGTTTGGTGTGATCAGTTGATCAACGACTCTTGCTGGGCACTGCATAGAAGCCCACCACCATGAAACACAGGTCAAAAAAGCTGGTGAGCAACAATCCACCAGTCATTTGAACCAGCTCCCAATCTTTGCCACCCAACAACCAGCTCAACACGCCCCATCTGGATCCTTCACCTTTGGGCACAATCACATCATATGTGATATGTGGGTTGATGGCGTAAAACACCATCAGAAAGCACAATGTGAATGTGATGCTCATGAACAGCACTCGTCTGGTCATCTGCACAAATGGATCTTTGGCTTGAGTGTGTTGATTGTGCAGCAACGCCTCTAGCATCTTGTCATCTCTGGCGGCTAACATCATTTGATCTTGTCGTTTCTGCTCCAACCAGCTGTTGATCAGATTGACACACAGCTTGAAACCGGCTCCTATTATTGTGTTTATTATGGGTCCCATATAAGTATTTATACAGAATGAAGTTCACTTTGTCATTACGCGATTATATCGATCAATACATCACCAATCTAGAGAATGGAGACACTCATTGCCCGGTGTGTTATGAGCAGGTGATGAATGATGACGACAAAGACATAACACACATGATTGATTGCTACAAAGAACAATTGATCACGCATGTGTTAGCGTCATATCATGATAGATTTGGAGAGCTTCCGGACATAACTGACGAGTTCATGAACACGTTGAACACTCGAGTGTGGCAAGAGATGGAACGCATGTACAAGCCTACTTGATGTGTATGTTTGAGTTCAACGTCTCCACACGTATGGTGTGTTGATCTGGATGAGCTATCATGTAGTTTGCCAGTGGTGTTTCAATTAGCTCCGTTATCAACCTCTTGATGGGTCGAGCTCCATATGAAAAGTCTTGTTGATGTGAGGATATCATGGATGCTACATCTGCAGAGATTGTGACTCGTTTTTTGGTGTTGGTTCGTATGTTTCGTCTCAGGCTTGTCAACAATCCAGTGGTGATTTTTATCAGCTGGTCTTGTTCCAGCTTGTTGAACACCACCAGCTCGTCAAATCGATTGACAAACTCAGGTGCATAAGCCTTCTTGAGTGCTTCGATGACCGCGTGTTGTGTGTCTTGTTTGTGACCAAACCCAACAGAGCTTTGTTTGTCGAACAAATGAGCTCCAATGTTACTTGTCATGACCACTATGGTGTTGCGGAAATTTACCTCTAGCCCCTCACTATCTGTCAAACAACCATACTCAAGCAATTGCAAGAACACCTGCAACACTTCCACATGTGCTTTTTCAATTTCATCAAACAACAACACACAATATGGGTTGTGTCTGACGAACTCTGTCAAACTTCCACCTTCTCCAAACCCTACATATCCTGGAGGGCTGCCGATCAGCTTGCTTATGGAGTGTTTTTCAGAGAACTCGCTCATGTCATATTGCTTGAAGTTGTCTTGTGCGAACATCTGCTCTCCTAGAGTTCTAGCCAGCATGGTTTTACCAACTCCAGTTGGCCCTAGAAACAACAACGAGCTTATGGGTTTGTTCGGATCGCTCACTCCGGCTCGGCTTCTTTTGATCGCGCTGCAAATTTTCTCCACTCCACCAGACTGCCCAATGACTATCTTGTTGATGTTTTTCTCCATTCGCTTGAGCTTTGAACATTCATCTTGCTCCATCGCGTTGAGTGGCACGCCAGTTTGATCAGAAATCAATTGTCTAGCATGATCTGGAGAGATACGTATGGCTGTCTGATTGTTGACCTCGGCACTCTCTCGTTCGTCAATAGCCTGTTGAAGCTGTTGCTCCAATTGATCTTCAGTGTGTCTGTATGTCAGTGCCAGGTCGAACTGTTGTGTTTCCACAGCATGATTTTTCAAATCGATATTCTTGTCAAACTCTGCTGACAACTCTATCAATTGATCAGTTGTTTTGAACCGGGACATGTTCATGGTGGCTCCTAGCTCGTCCATCACGTCAATGGCTTTGTCCGGAAAGTTTTTGTCAGTTATGTACCTGTCACACAAGAACACTATCTCTTGTAGTGTTTTGTTGTTGTATTTCACCTTGTGAAAATCTTCATATTTACCTTTGATACCCTTGAGTATATGCAGGGTGTCTTGTGTTGTTGGTTGGTCTACTAACACAGTCTGAAACCTTCGATCTAGTGCACCGTCTCCCTCTATATACTCTTTATACTCTTGTAATGTGGTGGCTCCGATGCAGCTGATCTGCCCTCTGGCCAATGCTGGTTTGAGAATGTTGCTAGCATCCATGCTTCCGCTGGCAGCACCAGCTCCTACAAGCATGTGAAGTTCGTCTATGAACAACAGCACGTCATCTCGTTGTTGAGCAAGTGTTATCACCTCTTTCATACGTTCTTCAAATTGACCTCTGTAGATGGTACCAGCCACAAGTCGTGTCAAATCGAGCACGTGTATTCTCTTGTTTCTCAACCTCTCCGGTACCTCTCTTGATGCTATTCGTTGAGCCAACAATTCCACCACCGCGGTCTTACCAACACCAGGTTCTCCTAGCAGCACTGGGTTGTTCTTGGTCCTTCGACTGAGAGTTTGTATCATGTTTTTGATTTCTTGTTCTCGACCGATGACTGGATCCAGCTCTCCAGCTCGAGCTTGAGCTGTCAAGTCTGTCGTGTACTTGTCTAGTGTTTTCTCCTGTGATTCTAATGTTGTTAGATCCACATCACCGGCTGATTGATCACTTGATTGCTTGGCTTTTTGTGCTTTTCTTCGTTTGGTCTTTCGAGGTTGTACCTCTGTGTATATAGTTTCGTACAAGTAGTTGACGTCTATATTTTTGAGTCTGAACAAGTTGTTACCAGAACCAGCATCACTCACCAGTATGCTCAACAACACGTGATCAACTGACACCATGTCAGTGTTCATCTCTTTTGCTATCTGACCAGCATATGTCAACATGCCTAGAACTCGTGAGCTAGGCTCAATGTCAGTCAACTCTGGCTTTTTTGTTCCTTTGTATTTGCCTAGGTTGTCCATAACAAAATTTCTAAAATCACTTATGTCTATGTTCATGCCTTGGATCACCTCAATACCTTTTATTGGTGGTCGCAATCGAGATATTTCGAGTATGCTGAGCAATATGTGCTCGGTGGTTATAAAATCGTGTTTATATTCCTGCGCTAACTTTTTTGCATCGGTCATCACTCGGCGTGTACCTGGTGACATGTCTGGTATCTTGCTCATAATTATTATTTATAATATTATAACATTTCCGGTTGACATATGCAACAAAAGTTCATATAATTATAGTATGTTAATTGAAACATCTCATGAGAGTCCTGTATCGATGCTTGACAGGTCGTTAGATTACAATGATTATGGTTACGCGTTGGTGCATCTGTTTGAAACTCACCCGGAGTATTATAAGTTTTACAAGAGGTTGGTTGATGAGACAGACACACCGGTGCTACTGGACAACAGTATATTCGAGTTAGGTAAGAGTTTTGATCCTGTTAAGTATAGTGATTGGATTGACAAGTTGCAGCCCAATTACTATATTGTACCAGATGTGCTAGAGAGTGCACGTGAAACTATACAGAAGTGGAAAGACTGGAATGTCAATTATAATGATAGTACCGATGCATTGAAGATTGGTGTGGTACAAGGTGAGACATGGAACGACCTGCTAGAATGTTACAAGTTCATGAGGGATAATGCAGATTATATAGCCATAAGTTTTGATTACAGTTATTACAATTACACTGGTAGGATTATAAGTGATAATTCAGACCACAAATTGCAATTGTGGTGCACAGGTAGACAACGTTTCATCAGACAGTTGATTGATGAAGGTCATTGGGACTGGAACAAACCACATCATTTGTTAGGATGCAGCTTGGCAAAAGAGTTTAGATGGTATGTGGACAAGGATGTGTATAACATCAAGAGTTGTGACACTAGCAATCCAGTAGTCGCCGCGATCAAAGGTTGCAAATATAATGATGAAATGGGACTAACACACAAACCGTCAACCATGTTAGCGGAACTTATAGATTATGAGATGCACAATGAAGAGAAGTTGCACCTATTGGAATACAACACTAGAATGTTTAAAAAGATTATTAGAAGAACATGATATTAAACAATAAAAAATGGGTGACTTTCTTTAGTCACACGGGTTCAGAGATTTACAACTTGTCTAAAGCTATTGGTAGATTTCCAGATCTCGTGATAACAAACAACAGTGACCCTCAAAGTATAAACAGAAAGCTACGAGACAACGTGAGCGTAACAGTTATGTCTGATAGACCAAGTGTGTCGCAATACAGGGACATGATTGGTGATACAGAGAGTGTTGTAACGTTACATGGATGGATGAGAATCATCCCGGAGAGTATTTGCAAAATGTATGAAATATACAATTTACATCCAGGTTTGATAACACATTATCCTGAATTGAAAGGTGCTGATCCGCAGAAAAAGGTGGCTGAAGAGGTAGATGAATCCAGATACAAAAAGGTAGGTTGTGTGATACACAAGGTGACACCAGAGGTAGACGAGGGAGAGATTGTTGCAAGTTGCTCCACATGCAATCACTTCGCTGGTGTGGGCACCTTGACTGAACAATTACACAACATGGCGTGTGAGTTGTGGGTTGATTTGATCAAAGTGAGAGTGGCTGACAAACAGGCATCATGAAGATATTCAAGCTGAATCTCAAGGATGAACCAGAAATTGGTAGCGTGGTTCGATTCAAAGATCACGCTGGTGGTAAAAAGGTGGCTGGTGAGATTGCTGGAATGATTGGCACTGGAGACTCTGTCAAGTATGAGTTGATTGTGTATGACATGAGACTCAAGCCTATCATCCGTGGAGATGGTAGTTTCAAGAGAAAAACAGTACCATCAAGCAAATGCAAGTTGATAGATGCTACATTCAAATTCGACACCAGAGATGATTATCAAGTGGGTGATGTGGTATGTAAACACGTTGGAGTTAACAAGAAGTTTGGTATAATTGTGGGATTCACTCATCCAGATGGTTTGTTCACCACTTCGTATGAGTCTGGTTACAATGGTATAGACTTTATTGACTGTGTAGAGATATCCAAACGTGGATTGAGACGGAAAAAAGACATGTTTGGCAAAATAAAGAGATTCACAACAACAAAAAAACAAACAAAGATGTGTGAGATCGATTTGTGGAATCGATCTGGACCAAAAATTAAAATCAAATGATAAGTCCATGGAATAATTTAAATTTACAAGGGCGCGTGTTGGTGTGTGCTTGCGTTATTAATTTGAGTGTCGCAATCTTGTTGGCTGTAGAAGGTAAAATGATGTGTTTGTTTTCTGCCGCCATGGCGGTGTTTTGTGGGTTGATGTCATTTTGTAACAAATACCAAACAATAGATCATTTGAAAATTAACAAAAAGGGTAAAGATGAGTGACAACAGACAATTTCAATCCGGTGCTCAGCGAGACAATGGCACTGACAAACTTAGAATGTCGTTGATACCTCAGCAAGAATTGAAGCGAGTAATGAAACGGTATCTAGATGGAGCAGAAAAATACGGTGAGAATAATTGGATGAAAGGCATGCCATTGAGTGTGTATTACGATTGTGCACATCGACATTTAGATGCATGGTGGGCTGGGGATGACAAAGAAGATCATGCGGCAGCAGTTGTGTGGAACATGTTATGTGCAATGTGGACAGAAACCAGAGCATGGGAGAATGACGAGTGGGTCAAAGAGACTGCGTTGGATGATCGGGGAATATTCCCTAAAGAAGTATTAAACGATGATAATGAACAACAAAGTTGACTATCATGAGAAATGATACTATAATCATTATATGTTGATAGGATTCACAGGAGCTCAATGCACAGGCAAGACCACACTCTTGAACATGTGTAAAACTCAATGTTCAGATGATTGGAACTTTGTTGATGAAGTGACTCGCAAGGTGAAAAGAGAGAGAAAGGTGATGATAAATGAAGCTGGTGATGACTTGACTCAATTGTTCATACTCAAGGAACACCTGACAAACCACGTTGTTGATAGTGATAGCCAAAATTGGATACTAGACAGATGCATATTGGATGGTTATGTGTTCACAAAGTGGTTACATGGTCAAGGATCGGTGGACAAGTGGGTGTTAGATCATGCAGGTTGTCTGTTGTCCATGTTAGGTGAAAGATTGGATTTGATATTTTACACTGAACCGGACGACATAACTATAGAGGATGATGGAGAACGTAGTGTCAACAAGAAATTTCGAGATGATATCATCTCAATATACGAGGAGGTGATGGCCAGTTCCATGTCAACACCTGGTAGAGACACATGGAGACGCAAAGTGGTTCGATTGTCTGGAGATGTGGATACCAGAATGCGAACCATACACGAACACACAAACAATTTAAAATGAGTAACGAAGTATTAGACAACAGTAGAATATCAAAGCACCTTGGGCAAACATCCAGCTACAAGGATCAATACGATCCAGATTTGTTGGTGAACGAGCCCAGATGCAACAACCGCAAGCATTTGAACATAGAGGACAACAACTTGCCATTTGTTGGTTTTGATACATGGAACGCATATGAGGTTAGCGCGCTGACCAACAACGGATTACCAGTGGCAGGGGTGACCAAGGTCATTTACCCGTGTGATAGTAAATACATTGTGGAAAGCAAAAGTATCAAGCTGTACCTCAATTCATACAACATGTACCGATGTGGAGACACTCCTGAACAGGTGATGGAGTTCATTGACACGACCGCAGCAAAAGACCTGTCTTTGTTGCTTGGCACAGAGGTGATTGTCAATACATTACCAGCCAGCAACAGACCCACGGGAGACACTGTGCTGAGTCATGACGACTATATCACATTAGAGAACATATACACACAAGAGCAACTAGGTGAGATGACGCTGGATACATACGTTGAGTCTCCTGACCTGTTGGTTGTTGAGGACACACATGAGGCTGTCAGCACTGTTACAAGATATCACAGCAGTCTGCTCAAGAGCAATTGCCGGGTCACAAGTCAGCCAGACTGGGGTGATGTGTATGTGATGTGTGAAGGTCACAATCATGTGACACCGGACAGTTTGTTGAAGTACATAGTCTCGTTCAGAGACGAGTGTCACTTCCATGAAGAGATATGTGAGACTCTGTACAAGCGTTTGTTTGATGTGTTGTCCCCTTCGAGACTATGTGTGACATGCTTGTACGCTCGTCGTGGTGGTATAGATATCAATCCGGTACGCGCAACTGATCTCCCCTTGATCTTACAAGAGGCTCCGGATCTTGGAAATTGTGATGTGATGCACATGAAAACCAGCAAGCAATAATTCACCTAGGCATGCAGACAAAAAAAACGACTCTTCAGCATCACCTGTAAGAGTCGGAAAGTTTTTTTATCGCCGGGTGTATCATTTCACCGGCTGAGTAGCATCTATTAGATTATCCGAAGTACACCGACTGTGTGCCGGGTGTGAACGATTCACCGAGATTTTTTACAACGATAACATGATAATAAAGATCAGCACCAAAGATGTTGTCAACTACACCGTAACGGGTGAGCAATCCAACACGTGGAGCGAAATCATTAGGACCAACTGTACGTTGCACCATCACTGGAATGTAAGGACAATATACGATACCTGTGTCGTAAAACTCAGGTCCTTTGTATCCTAACAGGATGTATTCTAGACGCTCGCCGGAGCGTTTGCCGTCTTCGAATTGTGCTTCTGTACGTGTATCGCGATAAACATTAAATCTTCCGCCAAGATTTCCGACGCGTGCGATCCCAACTGGTTGGGTGTTCACATTGCCTTGAACTTGCATCCACTGAAATTCAGGGAGCATTTCCAAAATTGCGCAAACGCGAGGAGTAGCAACTAAAAAGTTAGCAGCTCCACGACGGTTACGAATAGCAATACGATTCGCTTCGACGATTATCTTAGCATAAAGATCACGATTGCGTTCGGCCATCCAACGTCCATCTGCACTAGCGGGGCTCCAGGTGCTAACACCTTTACCAGCTCCAGCGGATGCAGCAACTTGAACCATTCTCATGAGCATTTCACGGTCAATCTCAGCCTGAATTTCATACGACATAGCGTTTGTCAATTCAGTGTCAATATCGATACCGTTCATGTTCTTGAGGTCTTGCTCAAGCTCAACACTCCATCTAGCAGCAAGCCTACGTGTGC
>Ga0181402_1000904_pt1 | contig 10936 bp, 12 predicted proteins | sample 25SPOviralmetaG_FD_130131 | JGI IMG/M metagenome (GOLD analysis project Ga0181402, IMG submission 130131) | Marine viral communities from the oligotrophic San Pedro Time Series (SPOT) site, San Pedro Channel, CA, USA - 25 SPOT_SRF_2011-08-17 | ecosystem: Environmental > Aquatic > Marine > Strait...
GGCTCATAATAGATATTAGTCCCCAATCAGCAAGTAATACTGCAATAGTATTACGTCTTTGAACGTCGTTTTCTAGTAGATTACTAGGTTTTCCGTCCAATAAAAATAATTCTTTAAAATGCACAATAAAGTATCTACCTTGTTTGTGCAATATATGACATGATTGGAATAACTTATTATCTCTTCTAGAAGCAACACCAATTCTAGTTAGTGTTTCTCTTACTTTGAGAAAGTCATCCGGTTCGTTGAGCGTAATTTCCAGCATCATATCTGGCTGCCAATTACTTATTTGCTTTTGTTCTTCCACCTTTATAAATCCTTTGTTTCAAATCTTCAATCTGATTAATACTTAATAATGATAAAACAGATTTAGCCTTTTCATTGCTATACCCATAATATTCTTTTATAACATTAAGATTTTCATCATCTGTGGCTTTAAACCACTTCGAAAATCTTTTCTTCTTTCTAGTTATATTTATAAGAAAATCAAATTGAAGGCGGCCATCTAAGTGATGTGCCCTATTCATTTCATTGGCATATAGAACAGTATCTGCAAAATAAGATAATCCACGATTAACCATAAAAGCATTATAATCTTTTTCAGATATATCATCAACCATGATATCTTTCTTGGTTGAATTAATTGCATTTAAATAGTCAAACGGATTCATCTTCTCCATACCTTCCACGTGTTTCATTACCATCAAAGTTTAGTTCAGTCATTGACTTTTGTTTCATCTTTTGATCAAAATGTTCGTCAACTTTATTCCTATACTTACTTTTATATATATTCAATTCTTCTGTAAGTACTCCAATTCGCCTATATGCTGCTTGCAATTGTCCTTGCAATTCTTTTACAGTGCTTTCTAAAATGTTTTTATTATTCATTATAGTTCTCCTTTATGTACACAATCTTCAAACGTACTAAATAGTCTTTGAAATCTTAGTTCAGCTATGTGTTTAAGACCAAGAAGTTGATTTTGTAAGTTATCACAATCCTTTGCACTTAATTTTAATTTATCAGTATTATGATATATCAAATCAATATCTTCTACAGTATTCCAAGCACTCATTATGTCTTGTTCTAAATCGAATCTGTTTCTCATTTAAATTTTACTCCTGCCATAACCTCAGTTAGACATGCCACTGTGTTGAGTTCATGATCAGCTACAAACGCGTTTTTATACTGGTAATCAGCTAGTATAAGAACAAGCTGTGGTATAGAAGCAGAATCAACATGATCATTCATATTATCATAGATCTTACGATAAAGCGCAGCAGGTTCACTATCCATATTTTCAGCAACCCACTTACGAACCTGTTTAAAGTTCTTTTCTTTAAGGAATGAAATTAAACCATTGAATGATATATCAGATAATTGAACCAATATACCTGAATCAATAGTACCACTTACAGAATATCTTTGCAATTCATTAAGAACTTTACGCCAATCAGGCATATGTTTCATAATCAATTCAGCAAGAATTTGTTTCTCATATTGTACATTGTTCACTTTAAGAATCATTTCGCAACGTTCTAGAAATGCCATTGCTAGTGGAGCTGCATTTTTCTTTGAAACATTAAATTCAATTGTTGTACAACGTGAATGAAGTGGTTCAATAATTCGATTTTTAAAATTACATGTTAGGATAAACCTACAATTAGAACTAAACTCTTCAATAAATCCACGAAGAGCTGGTTGTGTTGATTGAGGATTTAAATAATCAGCCTCATCCAATATAACTACTTTGTATCCACCTTGTAATGAAACAGTAGATGCAAAGTGTTTAATCTTATTACGAAGAGTATCAATACCAGATTCTTCTGATCCATTAATCAATAAGTAATCAAGATCTAGTTCATTACAAAGAGCTTTTGCTGCAGTGGTTTTACCGGTTCCTGCAGTGCCCGTTAAGAGCATGTTTTGCAGTTCCCCATGTTTTAATACCTTCTTAAAATTAGATTTTAAGTCATCAGGCAAGACGCATTCGTCAATTGTTTTTGGTCGATATTTTTCAACCCATAAAAATTCATTCATAGTACTTCCCAACCCTCAACAGTATCTAATCGAAAAGCACGCCAAGCATTCTTATCTAATGACCAAACAGGAAATGCTTCCATATTTTGTGGTTCATAGTTAACAGTTGTTTTTACTTGATTTGCTTCCAGGACTGCTGGATTGAGAGTGCAGGGCATAACTCTAAGTTCCCCTGTATCTATTTTTCGAAAAGTAACAGTTACTGTACCTTTCTTAAGAGCTTCCAATAAAGCTTTTTGTTCAGTTGTATTCATAATATAATCCTATAATAAAAAAAGAGAGGGAGCCGAAGCTCCCTCTTCAGAGTTAAGCTTCTTCAGCTTCTACTTCCTCGACAACTGGAACGTCGCCTTCAGGAGCTTCACCTTCTTTTGGTTGGTTAGCTTCTAGGAATTTAACTACTCTTGATCTAAGACCACCAACTGCTTCCAGTTCTGGACCTTTAAATGCGCCTCTTTCAGAACACAAATCGATGATTTGCACTGTTGTTGCGATATCCCCAAGAGTTAGTTGAGGTGCTGCTTCTTCAGCAGCTGCGTTTACTTCTTCAGTCATTTTATTTCTCCTTTGCAAAGTAGACTAATTAAGGAAGACCGGTAATCCGCACCTTCCACTTTATCCTCATAATAATTTATGAGAAATTCTTTTATGTACTTATATTTATACATTAAACTCACTTGTTTTTTCCAAAGCAATAAAATAATTTACTGGATTTGCGCGTGAAACGTTAGTCCAATTACTTATAAGCTTTGAAGAAATACTAACAAAATAATCACCTGGTAGTAATTTTAGGTTTGCAATATTAAGTACAAATTTAAATTGATTCTTACATTCATTATCGCCATCTAATTCCATAGAAAATGTATTGGCTGTAGAATCTCTTTCATCCAAAACAGTAGCAGTTACAGAACCATTATCACCGGTAAGTACCAATTCATTATGGCCAAGAACAGCTGCAGCTTTACGGATTTTATCTAATACAGATTCAGTAAGAGAAATACCAAACTCACATTCAGGCATATTAATGTCTTTTTGTGGAGTTGTTAGAATTTCTGGTTCTGAAAAATAGTATTTGATTTTAGATCTCGCATCGCCAGTATTACTAATTGTAGTAAACTTATCATCAAAGCTTAATTCAGCTGGGGATACTAGATTCATAACCGACAAGAATTCATTTAAGTCATAGACTCCAAACTCTTGTGGAAAGTCTTCCACTATTTCTGCTGAAGCCATAATGTTTTTTGCTTCTGAGATTGTTTTAAGTTTTTGCCCAGGACTAATCACAATATTTGGATTAATCGAGGCAAAGTTTTTTAACACTTCAAGTGTTTCATCAGATATATTCATCATCATTCTTCCTCAAGATTTGCCTCGCGATCATCATGAACGCTTAACATAATTATAGTATAATGGAGTACTTTCATCAAATCTGCTCGATTGTATCCATTCTTTTTTCCGTATCTTTGCGCATACTTAAGTATGTTTCCAATACAAAAACCTTCACCATGTCCACAATCAACAATAAACTCAGTAGACTGAAATTTATTTTTTGAATAGTGACCATCGTATGTTTTAGTTATATAGTCAAGGAGCTGCTCGCACAACTCCTTTTCATTAAATTTGTAATTAATCTGACTCATCAAACTCCTTTGGACCAAAGTCCTCATCATCATTAAATTGTACTCCAGAATCTACTTTAGTATATAGATCCAAGAACGCTTCTTTCGTATCATCATCAAACCTAGCAATACATAAGTTAATTGCTTTCATTCTATCGTCAAAGATAGAGTAAGTTTGTACAATGTGACACAACCTTCTAGTTGAAATTACTTCATCAACACCATCATCGAAGAAAGTTTTTCTGATAATGTCAGCCCAGTTAATTAGGTTGTCAGTAAATTCCAAAACATCACTATCAAGATCCATTCCAAACTTTTCGAAATGCTTAGTAACAATCTTTTTCTCAATTGACTGAGAAGGATAGTTTTGATCAATTGAAATAGTAAACCTTTCAAGGAAAGCTTCATCAATAATCGAAGCAGCAGTAAACCTACCATCTTCTGAACCTTTACCTTTAGTATTTGCAGTAGCAATAATGTTGAATCCTGGAGAAGGTTCTACAACTTCACCAGTCTTTTTAACTAGAACTGGCTTGCCTTCAAGGATTCCTTGGAGACACATGATTTTATTTGTAGCTCTATCAACTTCGTCTAGAAGAAGAATAGCTCCATTTTCCATAGCTTTTAGAACAGGACCTTTGGAGAATACTGTCTCTCCATTTACTAGCCTGAAGCCACCAATTAAATCATCTTCATCAGTTTCAGGATTAATTTGAACTCTTATGAATTCTCTACCAAGCTTTGCACAAGCTTGTTCAACCATAAAAGTCTTACCATTTCCAGATAGACCTGAAATGTAGATAGGGTAGAACATTTCTGACTGAACTACTTTTTTCAAATCAGCAAATGGCCCCCATGCAACAAATGTAGGATCAACTTTTGCATAATGCTTTTCGCTATTCACAACAGATTGTGGTGCCATAGCTACTACATTGTTTAAAGGTTGATTGACTACAGTTTCCACTGGTTGAATCATTTGAGATAAATCATATGTACCTCTTTTGATTTTTGTGGCTGTATTAAAGATTGGATTCCAGTCTTTGCCAGAATATCCAAGCGATTGAGCAGCATCTTTAACTTCTGCTGTCTTAAATTCCGTTTTATTTGGAAACCTTGTGGCTAATTCCTCAAGGATTTTTTGACTTGATATTTTCAATTCATTCATAATATAGACTCCTTATCTATCTCAATTATTTAATATACAGATATTGTAACACAGTTTTAAGCAAATGTAAAGGCTTTTTTGCATTTATTTTCATTTATTTGCACTTTTTTGTACCATAAAGTGGTATATGTATACACTTTATTGCACCTTCAATATACATGGTGCGTCAGCGTCACTTTCCACAGCGAAGCAAGGGGTTAACCTTGCCATATTCACGCTGTGTACCATTATGCTACGACTCCACCCAACTGTTTCATTAATACTTTGTTGTTTCTCTTATTCTTTGAATACTTCTTAAAACTATTTCTAATTTGAGAGGTAGTCATATCGCCAGTATCAGTTTCAGAGAATTCTTGATTTTCAGCTTCAAGTTGCTTACCTGGCTTAAGCAAGAAGAACTTATCATAGCCTAAAGTATTGTTAACAACTGCTACTTTATTCTTTTGATATTGTCTTTGAAAGTCTTTATACATTGGTGAATTATTATCAATCCACTCTTCTCCAGATATTTGTGAAATTTTACCTTTCCAATCTCTAGAGTCTTGAGCAATAAAGAATCCTAGGGTAGTAACTCCATATCTAGATTTAAGATTATCTAGTAAAGCTTTAGTGGCACCAATTCTTCTTCCTTGAATTTTGATCTTTTTACCATCAACGATAGCATCAATTTTTCCTTCATAAGAACTAATTATATCAGCATGGTGATCTCTTAATTTGTGATCTCTTACAACTTGAAGAGCATTTGAGTCTCCATCAGAAAGAACCACTAAGTTCATTTTTTGTACACCATGCTTTTTAACAAATTGCTTAACTAAGTGGTGACTAGTTACAAGAGCAGCATTAAGTGGAGTACCACCAAAGTCCTCTTCAGACGCTATAACAGCATCATCACTATACCAATTATCATAATCATGTGAGTATCTAGAAGCACATGTTATTTTTCTAATGTAGAGTTGTTGTAATGCTTCTTCATAGTGTGCTTTACTTAGTGAAGAAGATATTAATTGAGGCATTGATATATCATCAAAATCGATTTCGCCATCTTTTGGTTTATACAAAGTAATAGGATCTGATTTCCAAGTTGTTGTAAATGCATACACATCAAAAGGAATATTAACAGATTTACAAAAAGTAACTAAGTGAATTAACTGATCAAGAACCTGTGGTAGTGTTGAAGCCATTGAACCTGAATAGTCAATTAGCATAATCATACCATGGTTTTTAGCATCAGCCAAATTTGTAACTCTTTTGAAAATATCATCATGAGTTTTGTATTGATGTAATGAATTAGTATCTAGTACACCAGTTTTTGCTGAAGCCGCTCTTTGCCACTGAAATGCTGCTTTCTTCATTTCAAATTCTTTAACCGCAACATTAACAGATTTCTTTACGCTTTTCAGATATTTTGGATAATCATTTAAGATATTCTCATGGCATTTAACTACGAAATCTTCTTGTTCAGACCATTTTTTAGCTCTCTTTTCTCTTAGTATTGAGTAGGGAATAGTAGTAGAAGTAATTGTTTTCTTACCTCTATCTCTAGCAACAATTGTTTGCTGGCCAAATTGATTTGTATCTAAAAGTCTTTCTTCTGAACTTCTGTATAAAACATCAGTAATAGAAATATCAGCATCCTTTTTAGAATCTGGTGTTTTACTAGCTTTTACTATTCCTTCACCAGAAGTTTCTTCTTCGGTTTTATCAGTACTGGAATCTCCTTCTTGCTCTTGGGATTCTTTACTGTCGTTCTCTTCAGTTTTCTCTGATGAGTCCTCTTGGTCACTGGTATCTCCTTGTGGTTTTTCGTAATCGTCATGACCTTGCGGTAAGTCAGAAGTAGATGATTCGACATCTTCTTGGCTTGAGCTCTCAGTCTCATCCGTGGAGCTTGAACTTTCATCTACTTCTGGTTGTTGAATTAGTTCAGGTGTATTATCCTGAGTGTACGCTAAAATTTCTTTTACAACTTCCAACACTTCTTCAAAAGTTTCAGTGTTCATAGTTTTATTGAAAAGTGTAGCTTCTTCTGTATTAAAAGGCACATCAATAAGAGTATTGAGTTTAGCTTTTAAGTTAATTTTATCTATAAGCTTGATTTGGTCCCAATCCGGATTTGAAATATCTCCAAAGAATTCTTCAGTAGATAATTTTTTATATCCTCTAGACATTGGACCAACAAGACCAGGATAAGCTCTCCTGATCATTTTTTCAATCCTAGCATCTTCAACAACATTAATGTAAGACCTAGGGCAACCTTCTAGTTTTTCAGGAGTATCATGCCAGCCTTCGTAAGGTGTATATAAAGCGTGACCTACTTCATGACCTACTAAAAGATCATGTACGTCTTTACCCATATCTTTCCAAAGAGGTAATCCGAGTGTTCTGTTGTGAATATCGAACCAAGCAGTATTGTAGTTACCATATTGAACTTCAATATTTTCCTTAGCTAGTAGTTTAGCGACTGTAGTATTATGCATTATGATACCACCTTTAGAATAATTGGTAACAAAAATAGACTGAAAGCACTTAAAAAGTCCCAGTCCAATAGACCATGTTTTCTTAATACTGTCATAATTAACTCCTTATTTAATTATTTAATATAGATATTGTAACACAGTTTTAGCTGAATGTAAAGGACTTTTTGCATTTATTTTCATTTATTTTCACTTTTTTCATCATTTTGGCTAGCCAGCACAGAATCGAACTGCAATTTTCGGTTTTGGAGACCGACGTAATACCATTATACCACTGACTATTTGTTTGGCGCGCCTGGCAGGATTCGAACCTGCGACCCTCGGTTTAGAAGACCGATGCTCTATCCAGCTGAGCTACAAGCGCTTTATTCATTTTAGAAGTATATTCTATCACAGTTAGATAGAAATGTAAAATAACATTTTGTTATATGCTTATAACTATTTGATCTTAGAGAAGTTACGATCTTTCCAAAACTCAATTTTAGATCTAAATTTGTTTTCTAGTACATCACCTTTATGAGATATAATAAACACATTAGTATCATCATCTAAAGTACTTAGAATTTTAGTCAGATTTTCAACACCATCTATATCCAAACTTGAATCAAATGTTTCATCTAAAATAAGTAAGTTTGTAGCGGCTGAGTTTTTCATTTTAGCAATTTGTCGCCAAGTGAATAGAAGAGATAAATCTATTCTTTGCTTTTCTCCTTCAGAAAAAGAAGCATAGTTAAATGTATCTCTATGACGAGACCTAATAGTCTCATTAAAACTTTCATCTAAATGGAATGCCACAAAGAAGTCCAATATTTGTAAGTATTGATTTATGAATCTATTCATGACTGGTAAATATTGCTTAACTACTTTAGTTTTGATTCCAGTGTCTTTAAGCATTTCACCAATAACTTCGTTATAAGTTCTTTCTTCAACATGAGCTAGTTTACGTTCAGTTTCACTATCTTTTTGACCTCGTAAAGTATTGAGTTCTTTTTTAGCTCCTTTAATATCTCCTGACTGACCAGATAAAGAATTGATTTCTTTTTGGATTTTTTCAATTTCAGTTTGCAATAAACTAATTTGATCATTATTAGAATTAATCTTATTCTGACGTTCTCTTAGTTTTTCTATACTTTGATTAATCGATTTAGTTGTAGTATTAAGTACACTTAATTTTCTGTCAAGGTCGGCTTTTTCTTGCTGTATAGATGCTGCGTTTCTTTTAATTGCCTCAATCTTTGTTGTCTTCTTCGATTCCTCGATTGGCTGGTCGCACGTTGGGCATTCATCATTCTCTTCATAAAATTTAGCTTCCTGAACTAGTGATTTAATTTTAGTGTTAAGTTGTTGATCGTGTGATTTATAACTAGAAATTTGATCCAGTTGTTTTTCATAATTAGTTTGTTCTGACTTTAAAGACGCTGCTAAATTACTACCTAGCTTTTTAGATTCTTTAAATATTTCTTTAATTTTTTTTGAATGTTCTTGTACTGAAGCTTCTTTCTTATCTATTTGGTCTTTATTTATAGCATTCAAATCTTTAATATACTTTTCTTGCCCTACCATTTTAGTTTTTACAAGGTCTAGGTTATGGTCTATATCAACTAGATTGTTTCTAATAGTGGCATTTCTTTCCTTTAAAATTTGATTCATCTTAGAAAATACATTAATATCTAATAGATCTTCAATGACTTCTCTACGAGACCAAGCTGGTAATTGCATAAATGGAATAAACGAACTAGAGCCAAGCACAACAATTTGATGAAAAGATTTATGATTTAACTTAAGTATATTTTGTTCTAGAAATTTTTGATGATCTCTAGCATTTGATGCTTGATTAATTTGTCTACCATTCTGCCAAATTTCAAACTTACCTGGTTTAATGGCTCTTAATACTTTAAATTTTTGCCCACCAATTTCAAACTCAACTTCAACTACAGTTTGTTTCTTATTAATAGAATTAATTAATTGATCTTTTTTAATATCTCTGTGAGCTTTACCAAATAGACCAAAAGACAAAGCGTCGAGTAAGGTTGATTTACCTGCACCGTTTTGTCCTACGATTAATGTTGATGGAGTTCTATCTAATTGGATTTCAATAAATTCATTGCCTGTGGATAAAAAATTCTTCCACCGTACGGCTTTAAAATGGATCATACTACCTCTAAATTTTGAGCTTCAGTATACAGCTCTCTTAATTTCACCTTAATGTGTTCTTTGTCTAGATCAGTGTCGACAGCTTCGACATAGGAGTCCAACAATTCAGTTGTATCTTCCAAAGAAACCTTTTCATCTTCTACGCTTTCACCAAGAAATTCTTCAAAGTTTTCAGCAATTTTAAGCTCGTAAGTTTCAATTGATTGTAATTTATCAAGAAACCTGTCAAACATATAAAGGTCAGTTTTGTTTAGTACAATGATCTTTACAAATTTTTGTTCGAACTCAGACATGTCTATATTACTATAATCATGCTTTTCATCGTCATATACGAATTTTTTAAACATAGTTATAGGATTACGAACTTGAGTTATTTCTCTTGTTTCAGTATCTAATACATGAAAATATTTTGGATCATCAACATCAGCCCAAGTAAATTCCATTTGAGAACCTAAGTAGTGGATGTTATCTCTACTTGATTTAGTATGGAAATGACCTGATAATACCATATCGAATCTATCAAATATATCAGCATTCATACCGTGTGGATTAGGCATCCCTGCCATCATGTCAAATCCCTTTAACTCCAAATGAGCACCAAGTATATCAGCTTTGCAATTAAGCGCAAAATCAGTATATTCTTTATAGTTTGAATTGTTAATCCATGGTATTACTGCAACTCCTAAACCATCATAATCCAATACAGTTGGTTTCATAACAATGTTAATATTAGAAGTAAAATACCCTAGCAGTTCTTTGAGGCTACAAAGTTCGTTGGTGTTTTTAAAGTACACATCATGATTTCCGGGTATAATATCCATGGTAATCCCTGAATCACGCATAGGCTCAAGAAAATGCTTACGATTAGCATTAAGTGCTTTAAAGTTAACGAACTTCCTGTGTTCATAATAGTCTCCTAGGTGCAGGATATTTTTAATATTGTGTTCTTTTAGATACGGAAAGAATATTTCCTCATAGAATCTTTCTTGATACTTCAGAAATATATCTGACGAATTTCTTACACCGCAATGAGTGTCGTTTAAAATAGCTACTTTCATATCATAAATAACTCAAGTTTTTTTAATTTGGCCTTCTCTTCTTTAGCAAACTCTTTAATAGCTTGATCTTTATCTCTTACATTACCAATTCTTTGTCTTAAAGTGTCTACGTATGCCATTGTTTGTTGTGCACCTTCTGAATCCATACCCATTTGTACAAAATCATCGATACCCATTTTTTCAATAAACTTAAACTTAATATCTTGTTGCCTTTTTTCTTTAGCAATTCTTCTGATAAAAGCAAAATAACAAATTTGAGTAAAGTAAGAGAATGCGTTTGGTTTACCTGTTCTAGTAGCAGTTTCAATTTTATAATTATTGATTGCTCTTAAACAATTTTCTACAGCATCCATAACCATTTCTTCCCTATAAGTATACCTTACAAAATTTGGCCTTCGGCTCAAACCTTCGGATATCTTAAGAAAACA
>Ga0181402_1000906_pt1 | contig 10913 bp, 11 predicted proteins | sample 25SPOviralmetaG_FD_130131 | JGI IMG/M metagenome (GOLD analysis project Ga0181402, IMG submission 130131) | Marine viral communities from the oligotrophic San Pedro Time Series (SPOT) site, San Pedro Channel, CA, USA - 25 SPOT_SRF_2011-08-17 | ecosystem: Environmental > Aquatic > Marine > Strait...
ATTAAACTCATAAAACCAAAGTGGTATGAGAATAAATGGTTGTATTTTACATTCGGTGTAATTGCAACTTCTGCTTCTATAAAACTCGCTGGTGAAATAGTTGATTAATGGAAGATAACAAAAAACAATTAAAAGAAGCCATTAAAAGAGAATATGCTAAGTGTGCAACTGACCCTGTTTATTTTTTGGGTAAGTATGGAATAATCCAACACCCTGTTAGAGGTAAAGTTAATTTTAACTTATACGATTTTCAGGAAAAATCACTACAATCTTTTATGCAACACGATTATAATATTGTGTTAAAGGCTCGTCAATTGGGTTTATCAACATTAACTGCTGGATATGCATTGTGGATGATGACATTTCAACAAGATAAGAATATCTTGGTTATCGCTACAAAACAAGAAACAGCAAAGAATTTAGTAACAAAAGTTAGAGTGATGCATGCTAACTTACCAGGTTGGTTAAAACAGCCTTGTGTTGAGGATAATAAATTATCATTACGATATAGAAATGGTTCTCAAATTAAAGCGGTAGCGAGTTCTGAGGAATCAGGTCGTTCGGAAGCATTATCATTACTGATTATTGATGAGGCAGCCTTTATTGATAAGATAGATACAATATGGGGAGCTGCTCAGCAAACACTAGCAACTGGTGGTAGAGCTTTAATTATATCTACACCAAATGGTGTTGGTAATTTTTTCCACAAAACTTGGGTAGGTGCTGAAAGTGGAACAAATGATTTTAATTTTATCAATCTACATTGGTCAGTTCATCCGGAAAGAGGACAAGACTGGAGAGATGAACAAGATAAATTATTAGGGCCTTCATTAGCCGCTCAAGAATGTGATTGTGATTTTATCACTTCTGGTCGTGGTGTTATTGATGGTATACTACTTGAAAATTTAAAAGAAAGTAGTGTAAGAGAACCAATGGAAAAGAGAGGTATAGACTCTAACTATTGGATATGGGAGCCACCAAATTATACAAAGAATTATGTGGTGAGTGCAGATGTTAGTAGAGGTGACGGAACAGATTATTCAGCGTTCCATATTATAGATGTAGAATCTTTGGAACAAGTAGCAGAATACAAAGGTAAAATCTCTACACAAGATTTTGGAAATATGCTAGTTAATGTAGCTAGTGAATATAACAATGCTTTGTTGGTTGTGGAAAACAACAATATTGGTTGGGCAGCAATTCAACAAGTCATTGATAGAGAATACCCAAACTTGTTTTATACAAGTAAAGATTTGCAATATGTTGATGTTCAACATCAAATGACAAATAAATACAGAAGTCAAGAACGAAATATGGTTCCTGGTTTCTCAACAACATCTAAGTCAAGACCTTTAATTGTTGCAAAGTTAGAGGAAATGTTCAGAGAAGAATCAGTAGTGGTTCATTCTCAAAGATTAATTGATGAATTATTTGTATTTATTTATAATGGAAATAAAGCGGAAGCAATGACCGGATATAATGATGATTTGGTAATGTCTTTCGCAATAGCCCTTTGGGTTCGTGATACTGCACTACGATTGAGAAGTGAAGGTATAGAACTTTCTAAGAAAGCAATTCAAGGTATTGGACACAATCCAGGAGTTTATACTTCAAATACCGAAACAAATGATTCTTGGGAAATGGATGTTAAAGGGGAAAAAGAAGACTTAACTTGGTTAATTAAATAAGAGGATTAAAAAAATGGCTGATAGAGATTTATTCAGTAGATTACAACGACTATTTTCTACAAATGTAATTGTTAGAAATGTCGGTGGTAGAAAATTAAAAATAGCAGATACAGCACAAGTTCAGAGTGTTACAGGGAAAGATTTAGTTGATAGATTTTCTCGTTTGTATAAAAGTCCAAGTGGAATGAGTGGGTATAACCAATCATTATATCAGAAGACAATGCGTATGGGATTGTTTAGAGATTATGAAGCAATGGATTCAGACCCATTAATTTCATCAGCATTAGATATCTACGCAGACGAAACTACATTAAAGTCAGAATACGGAAAAATATTAAGTATTAAATCTGATAACAATCAAATACACGATATTTTACATAATTTATATTATGATATTCTAAACATTGAGTTTAATTTATACCCGTGGACAAGAAACTTATGTAAATATGGTGATTTCTTTTTGAAATTAGATATTAATGATAAGTATGGTATCACCAATGTAGAACCTTTATCAAGTTATGATGTTGCGAGAATAGAGGGTGAAGACCCAGAAAATCCACACTATACAAAGTTTGTATTGGAAAGTGGAGATGTAAGACAAACAAATCAAGGACAAAAGTCAGAATTTGAAAATTATGAAATAGCTCACTTTAGAATGATTTCTGACTCAAACTTTTTACCTTATGGTCGTTCAATGATGGAGGGTGGTCGTAAAGTATGGAAACAATTATCACTTATGGAAGATGCTATGTTAATTCATAGAATTATGAGAGCACCAGAAAAAAGAATATTCAATATTGACATAGGTAATATTCCACCAGCAGAAGTTGACAACTATATGCAAAAAATAGTTGGACAAATGAAAAAAGCACCAGTAATAGATGATAATGGACAATACAATTTAAAATACAATATCCAAAATATCACAGAAGACTTCTTCTTACCAGTTCGTGGTGGAGATAGTGGAACAAGAATAGAAAATCTTGGTGGTTTGGAATATCAAACAACAGACGATATTGAATACTTAAGAAACAAATTATTAGCGTCATTAAAGATACCACAACCATATTACGGATATGCCGAGAAAGCTGGTGAATCTAAAGCTACACTAGCGGCAGAAGATGTTCGTTTCGCAAGAACCATTGAAAGAATACAAAGAATTATGGTTAGTGAATTAACTAAGATTGGTATAGTTCACTTATACGCACAAGGATATACAGACCAAGACTTAGTAAACTTTGATTTAGAACTAACAAACCCATCTAAAATATATGAACAAGAAAAATTAGAGTTGTTAGGACAAAGAATTACAGCATTCAATGATTTAACATCAGAAAATTCAGTAGTATCTAAAGATTGGGCGTATAAACAAATCTTTGGATTTTCAGAAGACGAGATAAAAGGATTTGAAGAAAAGATTGTAGAAGATAAAATACAAGAATTTAGATACGAGTCAATAAAAACAGAGGGTAATGACCCTAAACAAGCCGCAGAGCAAGAACAACAAGAATCAGAAGAAGAACTAGCTAGTAGAACTGGAACCGAAGAAATCGGTGAAGAAGGTGGTTCACCTGAAGGCGGTTGGGAAGGTGCTGGAAGACCCAAAGAGATGACACATTACGGAAAAGACGGAAGTGCTAGAGGTCGTGACCCATTAGGTAATCACGAAAGAAAAAAACTTCATAGTTCTAGTCCAAGATACGGTAAATCTTATAGAGAATCATTAGGATTAGATAAGTTAAAATCAAAAATTGATAAAAAGTTAATTAATGAAGCCGAAGTATTAGAAACTGAATATGAAAAGGAAGTTTCTTCGTCTTTAAATGACAATTAAATTGATTAATTATTTACTTCCATTATATTTATAATTGATAGAGTATATCAATAAGGATTGGTGTTTATAAAAACAGGAGTTAAGGAATAATATGTCCCAAAAAATAAAACATTCTAAGATAAAGAATACAGGTTTATTGTTTGAAATTTTAACAAGACAGGTAACAGCTGACATTTTAAATAATAAAGAATCAAAATCAGTAGATTTATTAAAAAAATATTTTAATGAAAATACTGCTTTAGGGAAAGAGAAAGAGTTATATGACATTCTTTTAACCAATTCTTATCAAAACGAATCAAGAGCAGAAAAATTACTAGAAGCTGTTATTAAAACAAGACAGAGAATTAGTAATAAAGAATTAAAAGTTGAGAAATACAACTTAATTAAAGAAATATCAGAAACTTTTTCATCTAAAGATTTCTTTAACACAAGAGTATCAAATTACAAAACTTTGGCATCTATTTATAAATTGTTTTTAGTAGAAACAACAAAGATAGATTTTAATCCAAAACAAGTTATCGATACTAGATACACAATTTTAGAGGGTATCACTTCTAAACCAAAGAAACAAAGACCAAGTTCATTGGTAGAAACTTTGAGAAAAGAAGAAAGAGATACTCAATTATTGTCATATCAGATTTTGGTTGAAAAGTTCAACGAAAAATATACAAATTTATCAGAATCACAAAAATCACTTCTAAGAGAATATATTAATAATATATCTAATTCTAATTCTTTTGGTAAGTTCATAAATGAAGAAATAACAAAGGTTGTAAACGAGTTAAAATCACTATCTAGAAAAGTAAACGATAAAGTGGTTAAAATAAAACTAAGTGAAGCTATTAATCAAGCTAAAAACTTTACAACTAAGTCGGTCGTCAAAGATAACCAAGTAGTTTCTTTAATGAGATACTATGAACTAATCAAGGAATTAAAAGATGTCACAAGCGTTAAATAATCTAAAAAAACTTATCATTGAAGTTGTAGAAGAAGAAGTTTCTACAAACGAATATGCTAATACTCAAGCCAAAAAAAGAAAAAAAAGAGGTTTAGAAGAAAAACTTAATTTATTCTTAGAAAAAAACACACCGACCAAACCTTCCAAATGGTCTTATTACAAATCACAAGCTAAAAAGAAATTTGATGTCTATCCAAGTGCTTATGCTAATGCTTGGGCAGCAAAAAAATACAAAGCCGCAGGTGGTGGTTGGAAAAAAGAACAAATAGGTGAAGCTTCAATGACCGGTAATTTAGACGGAGGAGAGGGGCCACCACAAACACCTTACGCTTTTCAATCAAAGAAAAAAAGAAGTCAAGATAAAAAGAAAGAAGACGACATCTCAACAAACTCAACAGGATTTACAAAAGTAAACGAAGTTACTAAACAAGAAGTCAATGCATTAAGAAATCTTCATAAAGGTTTAGAGAAACTTCAAAAAGACTATTTCAAGATTGCTGGTGTGGGTGACAAAACACTCAGAGACAAACAATACAATAAGTATTATGAAACTATTCTAACATCTAAAAAAGAAATAGGAAAACTTGTAAACTTTTTCAGAACAAAACAAATGTTAGGTGAAGGTCGTTATCACGATTGGAGAAATGACGAGTCAATAACACCAAAACAAAAAATTGGTCGTTCAATGAGAGAAGTAAGAGATTCACTAAACGGATTATCAAAAACAATTGATATGAGTGTTAAGTTAAAAACTGAATTAAAAGTAGATTCAAAAGATTATTGGAAAACAACAAATAAAGCTCTAACAAAGATTTCAGAAAGATTAGTAAAGTTAGCAAATAAAGTAGGAAGATTACAATAATGAACTTATCGGAAGGTGTTGCTGATAAAGCTAAGGCTTCCAAAGTAGTAAGAAAACTACAAAAAGCAGAATCTCAGTTTCGTAAAGCAATGTATGAACTTGATAAAGTTTTAAATAAGGATAAAGTAAATAAAAAATTATCCACAGAATTAAAAAAAGAATATCGTTCTAATGTAACACAATTTATGAGAACTATGTTAGGACTAAAGAAAAAGGTAAAGTAATGAAACAACTAATAGTAGATTATATTCCATTTGAGGTAACACCACAACAAATTAATGAGTCTATGTCATCAAATGACGGAAAACTTGTTGTTAAAGGTGTATTACAAAGAGCAGAATCTAAAAATCAAAATGGTAGAGTATATCCAAAAGACTTGTTGATGAGAGAAGCTAAAAAATATACAGAAAATTTTATACAACAAAAAAGAGCACTTGGTGAATTAGACCACCCAGATAGTTCAGTAGTAAACCTACAAAATACATCACATAATGTTATGGAAATGCATTTCAATGGAAATGACTTGGTAGGGACTGTCGAGGTATTAGGAACACCGAGTGGAAACATTTTAAAAGAATTATTTAAATCAGGTATCAAATTAGGTATTAGTTCAAGAGGATTAGGTTCAGTAGAAACTATTGGTGAAGGAGCTCAAGAAGTTCAACCAGACTTTGAATTGATTGCATTTGACTTTGTTTCAAATCCTTCAACACACGGAGCATTTTTATCACCAATGAACGAATCAGTTGATAAAACTCAACAATATGAACAAAGACCAGATTGTGGTATTTGGTGCAGAACAGAACAATTAATCCACGATATCATTACAGAGAGATAATTATGAAAATAACTAAAGCACAGATAAGACAAATAATCAAAGAAGAAATCCAAAATGTTAAAAAGTCAATAATGTTGACTGAAGTATTTAAGAGTGATGTTTTGAGAAATTTAGCAAGTGGATATGGTGGTTTAAATAGAGACTTCTTTTCACAGACAGCAAAAAGATACGGAGTTGAGTGGGATAAAATAGAAGATTATCATATTGAAAAATTAAGAACACCAAAGAAAAAAGGTTTAGTTATTGCAGTTGCTGGTAAAGCTGTTGAATATCTACCAAGTAAAGTAAGACAAGGTTATTATAGTAGTGGTAGAGCGTATGTAGGTCTTACAAAAGGAAGACTTGTTGCAGTATTAAAAGATGGAAAAGCTTTATACACTGGTTCAAGTTATAGAGCAGAGATTGGAACAGCAGGTGAAGTAGATAGTTATTCAAAACAAATGGTTGGACTAGATGTATTTGGATACAGAAGTTTAAAAGCAATTCAAGATATTCCTGGTTTAGAATATTATCATATTGATATGAAAAAAGGTGGTGAGTTTATGAGAGCTCAAAGAAAAGCAGAACTTAGAAGTGCCGCTAGATATGGTGCAAGTAAATTTATTGACCACAAAGAATTTGCAAAAAAACAAAAACAAAGATATTCTGATTTGGTTCAAAAAATGAAAAATGACCCAAAAAAGATTAAAACAATGGTTAACAAAACTATAAAACATTTTGATAAAATGATGAAAGAAGTTATGGATTTAAAAAGTCCAACAATGAAAAAATACATCAAAATTATACAAAAAGAATACGGAGCACACGCATCAGACAAACTTGATAGTAATCAATTTAAAGCCGCTAGTGAATTATCACAGCGTTCATCAAGATTGTATGAAAAATATAGTTATTATTTAAGAGAGTCAAATAAAGGAAATAAATCAGATGCTCTTTCTAGTTATGTGGATAGTTATGCAGCTGATGTCGTTAACGATTGTAGAAGTATTTTAGGAATGAAAGCAATAGATTACATAAGATATTATTAAAGGAAAAATTATGAAACTTAAACAACTATTAAAAGAAACAAAAGTATGGGAAAGAAAGTTTGGAGAACCTTTACCAGTATTAGAACTAAAATTTGGTTCTCAAGCACAATATGATAAATATAAAAAAAATCATAAGATAAAGGACGGAACTAAAATTGAAGTTGATGGTAAAAAAATGACTCACAAGAGTTCATTACCAAAAGGGTCAAAAGCAGCTAATAAGAAAGCTGATGTATTCGCCGCTGATGCTAATGCTAAAATGGATAGAGCTGAAAAAGAAATGGAAAGAAAAGCTAAAGAACAAGCTTTTAAAGATATGGAAAATGAATCAGTTGACGAACAAGGAATTCTTTCAAGAAGAGCCGGTATCAATGTTTTTGGTGATAAAAAACTTCACTTAATTACAAAAAATTTAAGACAAACAGCATTTGATTTAGAAAAAGTAGCAAAGAAAAAAGACGAACAAGCTTTTGATGATATACTACAAAGAATAACAATAACTGTTGGTGTATTGAGAAGTTACTTAAATAAACCAAAGAGAAGAATGTAATGCCAAAGACATCAGACACACAATTAAGAGAAATATACAAAAAGTTTAATAAACTTCGTGATACTTCAAATATTCTATCAGAACAAATGAATCCAAGAGAAAAAAGACAATTGGAATCATCTTTTCGTGCAATACAAACTAATATTGATTACATTAAAAAAGAAGTAAAAATTATCTCTAAACTATTGATGAAACAAGGTATGAAAAACTCAGTAAGAGAAATACAACAATCATTTAAAAGAAAAGTTCTTGAATTTGGTTTAGATATTAGAAATGTTTCAAGACAACATTTAGGTGAAGCATTTCCAGACTCAAGTTTGGGAAGTTCAACATATTCTAATCCAGAAGCGATGAAACACTCAGTAAATAGTGTAAATAAAGCTTCAAAAATTATTGGACAAGCACAGAATAAAGCAATAAGTATTTTTACATCAGATATGAAACAAGGTAAATATGACAGAATAGATTTATCAAGAAGTATTCATAAAGGTAATATTAGAGATGCAAGTAAATCTAAAAGAGAAGTATTGATGAATTTGTTCTATGATTTGAAAGATAGATTTGTTAAATACGGAAGAAGAAAAAAATGATTAAATTAAAATCACTATTAAAAGAAAATAATCAAGAAAAAGCATCTTTAAGATTAATTTTACATCTTGATAAAAAGTTTCCAACGAAACAAGAAGGACATTTCCCGCGTTCAATGAGAAACAAAGTAGCTAATTATATTTACCGAACGACAAAAGATACTATTGCAGATAGAGACCACTCATTAGGTGGTGGTCTTAGGTATTCAGAAAAAGGTAGAAAACAAATAGCAAAGAAGATAGCTATGGGTTATGAAACATTTATTGAAAAGGGATATCAATCACCAATTAAAAAAAATGATATCAAAGGTTCTGATATTAGATTAATGGCAAAAGAAACTATGAGGTATGTAAAAATACCAAGTATTAAAAATATTTTAAGGTAAGGAAAAAAGTGATTAAATTAAAAACTATATTAAAAGAAGGAAAAGTTTGGGAAAGAAAGTTTGGTGAACCATTACCGACATTCAATAGTGTAATGGAAAAACATCAAAACAACAAATTAAACGAGAACGAAGTTTCAGTATTGAAACCTGCGGTAAAAAGAGCAAAGTCTACTTTATATGGATACATTAATTTAAAGTATCATTATGCTCCATTGAGGAAAGCAATAAATGAACTTTTAAGTATAATTAATAAAATAGATTATGTTGGTATTGACTTTGATGATAGAAAAGACATTAAACCAGTTTACGATTTAGCACATTGGAAACCACCTTTTATTAGAGAACCATTGTCAAAATCTATAAAAGCATTATCAAAAGCTTTAAGTAATCCTAAAAACTTTAAAGAACCAGACAGAGTTAAAAATGCAGTTCCTTCTAGATTAGGTTCAGTATTATTTCCAAAATATAAAGAAGCTGTAAGAGCATACAAACGATTTGAAAAATTTAACAATCAAAAAATATCATCAGTTTTTCCAGAATCAAAGGGAACAAAATTAGGTAGTAGGTTAGTTGGTAGTTTTGGTGGATTTAGATTATTACAAGATATTTCAAAATTATTTAATAATGAAGGTGGATTTCAATTAAAACAAAGTTTAAAAGATTCAATAAAAGCTATGGATTATTTAACAAGTAAAAGAAACCAAAAAAAACCAGTTGTGGGAGCCAACAAATAATGCCTGCTAAATCAAAACAACAACAAAAATTTATGGGTATTGTGAGAGCAATACAAAAGGGTGATGAACCAGCATCTAAGTTCTCAAAAGATGCACAAGATGCAGCTGACGATATGAAAAAGAAAGATGTTGAAAAGTTTGCATCAACAAAACACAAAGGACTTCCTAAAAAGGTAGAACAATACCTTCGTCAACAAATTAGAAAATCAGTTGAAGAAATAATCGAGGAGGATTGGTTCAAGAGATTAAGTTCAAATGACCAAAAGAAATACCTAAAAGACCATCCTAATAGTAAAAAAGCAAAACAAGTAAAAGCAAATAAATCAAAAGTAAAAAATACATTATTAAAAGGTTTAAAAAGTGGTGGATTAAGTGTTTATAGTTATGGTTCAATGATTAATCAAGCATTAGACCAAATTGGTGATTATCCAGATTTAAAAAAGAAAATTGATACTTATGGAAATAATGTTCCATCATCAAAAGGTAAATCAGAAGCTCAATATCAAAAAGAAATAGATAAATATAACGCAGAAGGTGAAAAAATAAAAAAAGATATTGCAAAAACTTTAAAAAAAGAGGTAAAGGAAGATTATGTTGAAACTTGTGGTTATACACAAAGTGCTGACGGAAAAAAATTAAAAACACCTGGTGCAACCGGTGAAGAGGACAGACATCTAAAAGAAGTTAGGGGTGTTCCAAACAAAATGAGAGCAGGATTTAAAAAACTTAAAAATAAAGAAGGTTTATCCCAAGAAGAAAGAAATGAACTTTACAAAGCTTACAAAGGTATTGTAGAATTGTTAACTTATGGTAATTTTTATGACAATAAAAAACCAAATAAAAGAAGAAAAGAACTAAGTGAATTAACTTTTGATATCAATTATGCATTAGTTGGTTCTAAAAGATTAGGTAGTTATCAAGGTAGATTTGAAAAAATTTTTAAAAAGTTTTTAAATATGATTAACACTCAAATCAAACGAGAAGAAAAAGGTTTAAAAACAGATTATAGAAAAGCAATGAGAGCTTCTAAACTTGATGATGTTAAAAATATATTTAAAAATATGACTAAATATGCTAGAACACAAAAAGGTATAGAAAAAGGAACTAACGAAGGATTTGGTTCTGATGAATTCTTAACTAAAACAGAAAAGAAAAAATTTGAAAAAGAAAGATTAGAAAACGCAGAAGTATTGGGTTATGAATTAACCGGAACAAAAGATTTAAAAGAATCAACAATTCAAGAACAAACAGTTACACCAATAAATAAAATAAAAGGTATTAAAAACTTAGTAAAGAAAGACTTGGTATCATATCGTGGAACTGGTGCTGGTGGTAATTTTGAAATATCAATTCGTAATAAAAAAGTTCCAGGTTATCCACCATCATTTGCATTATTACAAAAAGATGAAAAGAAATATCGAGATATTAGAAGTAAACAATTTAAAATA
>Ga0181402_1000907_pt1 | contig 10911 bp, 12 predicted proteins | sample 25SPOviralmetaG_FD_130131 | JGI IMG/M metagenome (GOLD analysis project Ga0181402, IMG submission 130131) | Marine viral communities from the oligotrophic San Pedro Time Series (SPOT) site, San Pedro Channel, CA, USA - 25 SPOT_SRF_2011-08-17 | ecosystem: Environmental > Aquatic > Marine > Strait...
TAGGACGAAGAAAGTTGTCTCTCCAATCTGCATACTCTGGAAACTTTTTGAAACTCTGAGATTCATCTGCTGAATATTGTTCACGATTAAAATATGGTGGACTTGTAAAAACCAAATCAAGTTTGCCTTTATATTTTTGGAAACTTGGATTATTAGAAATTTCTTCACTTCCATTTTGATAAACATCGTATGTGTTACGATGACCAAAAAACGGATTACCTCCGTTTGTTTTATCATTAAAGAAGTCGGCAAGATATTCGTAACGACTTTTACCAAGTTCATCAATATAATTGTCGGTGTTTGGGTCAGTTCCGATATAATGAATCTGACGATCATGTACTGACATAGCACCAAGAATACGACCACCCCATCCTGCACTTGGATCATATATATGAAGATTGCTTTTATCTTGAATGTGATCTGTGTACTTCTGATAAATGTACTTTGCAGTCAACGGAGGAAAGTTTACTGCTGGTTGACTCAAACCCAACTTGAATGCTTCCATTGCTGATGGAAAGATTCTTGAGTTTTTGTCGTAATATCTAATGCTAAAACGAAACTCTACTTCTTTGTCATCTTCAATAATAACATCATTTATATTTTCTATATCATCACCAAAATTTGCAGTTCTTTCTAAATTTCTGATGTTGTTGATTTCAAGCAAACCTTCTTTGTGTAATTTCTTTATTTGACTTGATGTGAGCATAAGGTGATCAGCTTCATATGCTTCAAACTTTTTTTCTGTAAAAAGTTCAATTATCCAAAAATCATAATTAGAATGTAATTTCTTTTCTTTGACGAAGTTTCGAATCCAATCTTCTCCACTTTCGGTTGGACACGGAACTTCTATATCGTTTTTACATATTGTTTTTCCGTGGGAGTAAAAAGAATCTCTACGTACAGTTCTTCTCATGCACGTGTGAAAACTTTCTCGTTTGAGTGGGTTTGCAAAGCAATCATAAACACTCCACGATGTATGCTTACTTGAACCTATTTTAGTTTTAAGCATTGTGGGGAAAAATTGATCAACCACCGTTGCAAACTTATTGAAATTTCTGATAATAGTTTTCGTTTCATCCAGTTCATCGGTCTGAAGAAATTTATATGTGTTGTATCCTGCCAACTTGTTAAGGTTTGCTATTATGTTTTTTTCGTTCTTACCTGTTCTTGGGGGTAGTCCCAATTCATTCCAAGTTGTTACTATATAGTTTCTTAGTCCGTCAATCCACGTCTCCAACTCTTTGCCATTTTTTTGTAAAAGTTCGTGAAAAGTAATATTGTGTTTACACTCTGTAAGATTGTTTTTTTCGTAGAAATACTTTTTCATTTAACCTATTAGTATAGGATATAATATAAAAAAAGTCAACCTGAATTATTTCTTTTTGATTATATTTGCTATATAATCTTCCAACTTTATTTTTGCTTCCCACCCAAGGTGCTGATATGTTAACGATGGAATTGCTTTTCCATAAAATCGTTCACCACGACGTTCTGGAATCATAATGTGTTTGTGATTAAACATCTTTGCTACGTCAATAATTTTATGTGGAACTCCTGTACCAAGAGGATATTCTCCTTGTTGTCCCTTTTCGGCAGCCAACACCACACCACTTACGATGTCGTTAATGTGAGTAAAATCTCTTGATTGTTTACCTGGTTCTACAACTGTAAGTGGTTCTCCATTTGCATATTGTTCTTCAAAGATTCCTATTACGGTTGCATAATCACCTGTTCTAACTTGTCCGGGTCCGTAAGCATTATAGAAATATGTAATTTCAAAACGAAGATCAAACCAATCTGCATAATTGTTGATAAGTTCAACCATTTTTGCTTTCATCCAAGCATACGGAGAGAGATTTTCGTCTTTGCCATCGTTTCCGAATTTACTTGAACTTGCTGAGTAAATTAACTTTGCCTTTTTTGATATACAATAATCAAGAACCATTTTTGTTCCTTGCATATTGTAGTCCCAACAATTATCAAATCCATCAAAACTTGTTACGATTCTCGAAAACTCTCCAAAATGAAAAACAACATCTGGTTCAAATCCATCTGCGTAATCCATCTTTGTATTATTTGCATCAAGTTTTTTCGGAATTAAGGTCTGAGTGTCTTTATTAAAATACTTGACTTTTTTGCTTTTAATGTGGTTACTTTCATACCCACTACTATAATTGTCAATAGACACAATTTCTATGTTCTTATACTTGCGTATGAGTTTGCGTATAAGGGCAGTTCCTACGAACCCTGCACCACCTGTTATTAGAACTTTATTCACATCTATAAATAGATTGAAACTACTTCTTTTCCTTCAACCCAGTTAAATCACTTGAACTTCTAATTTTGTCGCCGAGACCATCAACCATTTCAATGTTATGCTTTTTACAAACAACACTCTCAGGAACTTCACCTGTGCTTCTGTCTCCACCATTTGCGAAGATGTCGGGTTTAATTGCATCAAGAGAAGCACATACACTTTTGTCTTGATCAATGCTGAGAAACACCTCGTCAACAATTTTAAGTGCTTCTACGATTTTTACTCTATCTGCTTCATCCATAAATGGTTTGCCTTTTTTAAGAACACATTGATGATTGTTGTTTACAATAACAACAAGACGATCACCGAGTTGCTTTGCCATTTCTAAATACTCCAAATGTCCTACATGAATAGGATCAAAATATCCACTAACTGCTATTGTTTTCATGATACTATTCCTATTTGTGTTTTTCTGGACGATCATAATCGTCTTGAACACGAACAATGTCGTCTTCACCAAAATAAGTTCCTGTTTGAACCTCCACTAAAATCATATCTTCTGAATCACTTGGATTTGCCATACGATGTTTTGCTCCAAGTGGAATCAACACAGTTTCACCTGCTTTGTAATCTTCCGTAATATCATCTAAAGTTATTCGTGCAACACCACTAACAACCGTCCATGCTTCTTGTCGTTTGTGATGATACTGATAACTAAGTCTTTGTCCTGGTTTCACAAAGATGCGTTTAACTTTGCAATAATCTGCATCTAAAAGGATTTCATAATTTCCCCAAGGTCTAATGCTTTCGTCTGTTTCACTCATAATTTTATCCCCACCTATCTGCTAAATCTTGTGCAGATATTTGATTGTTGTTTTTATTTTGTTTAATAATTTTTAATTTATTCGGTAAAATTATTGTACTATTTTTTATGATTTTAGTAAAGTTAATTTTCATTGTCGTTAAATGTTTTTTAAAAATTATATTCTATTTTTAGTTTTAGGTCCACAAGTATAGTTGAACATTTTTATTGTTCTTTTGTGTCGTTGAGCAACAATTGCACCCGAGTGATAGTTATAGTATTTCCAATATGCTTCGTTCTTTTTTTTGAATGGAAATGTTCCGATTTTTTTAAGACTTTTATATGTCAACTTCAACTTCTTGCAAATTTCTTTATAGTCATCATCAAGATTTTCAAATTTCATATAGTGATCCACCATAGGATTCCCCTCGTCATTAAAATAAAAAGGTTGATTAAAGTGTGTGTAGTTTCCAATCCACTGAGCAAATTGCTCCTTAAACTGATATCCATTGAATTTCATTTTTAATAGTTCATCTATGTTTTTTCTATGGTTTTTTCCAACCAAACCTCCATCTTGCCACCAGAAGTATGAAACCATTCTATCCCACGGATTTCTTGATATTGTGAACTTAAAGTATTGTTTGTATATTTTTTCACCAACTATATCAAGTGTGTCTGTTGGATTTCTGTGAGTGGTGTCTATTATATCATCGTTTCCACATTGTTCTATTAAATTATGCTCAACACTATTTCCACCGACTTTCCAAGGTTTGAAAAATATAAATTTATGTTTGTGTGAAACAATCATTTTCTATATTCTTCTTCGAATTTTTCAATGAATTTATTCAACTCTGACTTTGGCAACTCATTAACACCGGCTGCTTTCTCTCTTCCTCCTCCAGTTGGAAACTGCAATGCAAGTTTGCTTGCTCCGTATGGATTTGTTTTTGGTGAACGTATACTTACACGATAGTTTTCTTCGTCTATTGATGTTAATATCACAAATGCTTTATCTGGATCATCGGTTGTTTGTTGATTACTATATATACCAGAATAACGAACTGATGCTTTGGTATCAGGAAGTAATATCACTTTACCTGTGCTGGTATCGTGTAAAATTTCAGAAGAACTTAATTCTGATTTATCTGATATCATCTGTGTATGAATCTTGTTGTAGATTTCCGATTTTTTTCTGTATTGAAACGGAGAGATGTATTGATGCAAATCAAGATACACTTCTTTTGGATCAACTGTTAAATCTGATAATTCAGTTCCGTATCCATTGTAGTTTAATGTTTCACCTATTTCTTTAAGTTCCAACATTATCATTTCATTGAAGCATGGATTTAGTTTTTCTGCTTGTTCGTGTAAATTATCTCCATATGCACCACATATAGTCCACGGTCTGTGTAATCCATCTACATATTTATCAACTAAAATGTTTGTGCAACAATTTGGGTCTGTGTCTACTCTTATTGAAAAGTTTTCACCGAGATTGATTTCACCTGGTTCGTGGTGATCAAACCAAGTTACACGATTGTTGTTATCAAGGACACTCTCAATATAGTCTTTATTAGACAACAATGAAATATCAAAAACAGAAAGTGTTGAGTTTTTAATATCAACTGCGTGTCGTAAGAGTTTTACATCTCGTTTAACTCCTGTGAAAACTTCACTTTTTTGTGGAAATTGTAACCGATACTGATGTAGACTGATGATTCCATCTGCATCTCCGTTAAAGAAGTCATAGTATTTCATTGTCTTATGCCTTCTTTTTTAAATCAGATGTTACGTTTACTTGTGCCGATACTGCTCTGCCTTTATCTAATGTCCAATCTTTCTCCGGCCGATCAACTTCTTCGTTTCTTTTAATTACTGCATCTAAAATTGGTGTTGGTATAAAGTTTTCGTTTGCAAAATTTGCTAATGCGTTTGTGTCTTTTGGAAAACAAGTTCCTCCGAATCCACGATGTCCATCGTGTCCAGGTACTTTAGAGTGTCCTGTGCCAATTCTTTCGTCCTGTGTTGCGATGCAACGAACATTTTCATAATTAATATCAAGTTCTGAGCAAATGCTTTCAAGTTCATTGAAGAATCCAACCTTAACACTTAAAAACACATTCTTTAAATACTTGATCATTTCTGCTTCACTTGGTTTGCATTGAATTACTTGCTTGTTAATAACAGAACCACTTCCGTTGTTATATGCCAGTTCAAACATACGTTTCATTTTTTCATATAAAAAAGGATCAGTAGAACCAAGTATCCATTGATCACAATTCTTGAAATCCTCTTCCCAATTTTTCTCGGTAAGAAATTCCGGCATAAAATTGACATCAAGTTCTTCACTGGTTCCAGGTGGAACTGTAGAACGCAACACAATATACTTGGTGTCATCTATTTCTTGTATTTCTTCACATACTGAACGAACAATATCAAGATTTGCACTTCCATCTGAATTCATAGGTGTAGGAACTGCAACGAATATAATTTCGGACTCCTCTACAAATGTTTCCATATCCAATGTTTTAGGATCTCTTTTTTCGGGAACTACATCCCATACCAAAACTTCTACGTATGGTCTAAGCAATGTCATTGCATGACCCACGAAACCATTACCAACTACTCCAATCTTCATATAACACAATCTCCTTAAAATTAACTGCGATATAACCTTTTTATATAAGTATAATATATATTATTTATTGTGTTTATTTTCGTATCGTTTGTACGACCAAAACAAAGAAACAAATATTGTTGGGATATTTAACTTGTATCCTGAGTCACACACAACACTTGGTGTTTCTGCGTATAATCTTCGTGTTATTATTTTTTTTATTTTTCTAAAATTTGTAAATTTGCAATTTACTATTTCGATGTTTCTTGTTTTTGGTAGATCAACGACATCATAGTCACCCCAGTTTCCCAAGTCAACACACGCACCATCTAAAATATTATTAAATTCATTTATAAACTCACAATCTATTATCTTAACACCGTCTACATTACACTTTATTGTAAAGTGGTGCTTTGTATTATTTGCAATGAATTTACATTTATGGAAAACAATATTTGATCCTCTCACTATATCTACACAATCTTCATAACCTCCAATTATAGTGCAATTAGTAACTTTTACATTTTTACAATAACTTAACTTGAGTCCTTCTGCGACACCGTTGGCATCTATTTCACAATTGTCAATTAATATAGTAGTATCTTCCCAACCTGGCCTCCATGCGAAACCAAGTGCGTTGTCATCACGTGTTCCTTTAAATTTATTAGGATCACCTACAAACTTTTTATTTTCTACTATAATTTCTTTCATTAGAATTTTCTTTTTATTCTGCTTATTATATTCTTATCAGAGTGGTTTGTAGAGTTTCCAAGATTAGATTTAAATAAATTAAGAACTTCATTTTTAGAAAATGTTCGTTCTTCGTCTGCTAGTTTTATTTTCTCTTTTACATCGTGTACACCCTTAATAATATTTTTTGTAAGTGAGAAACTTGTCAGTCCCATCCACCCCACAAGTCCAGGTATCTTAGTTACTACCCATGCTATAAGTTGACCAACAATGGGAAGTAATGCAGGCGCACCTATAACCAAAACGGCAATTGCACCTATTAATCCAAATGTAGCAATTAGCCAGCCCCACATTTTGGAAAAGAAATTTTCGTTACTTCTTGATGCTTCACCAAGTTCAATTAGTTGATCTTCTGTGTTGATTAACTCATGTCCAAGAACTTGTTTTTGTCGTGCAAGTGAAACTACATTCCGTTCTCTGTTGGATAGATTTTCTATTGCTACATTGTTATTATCTATGACATCAATTGTGTGGATTTTGTCACCAGGATCGGGTAATCCTACAATTTCCTGTGCTTTCATTGCTAAATTAAATGCAACTTGCTCCTCTTTGTTTTTATCAGTTGAATATGCAAGTGATTCAACGGTTCCTGTAACATATGATCGTAGGTGACGATCTAGTTCATTTGTTTTGGATTTTATATCAGAGACCAGTTCTTGTCTTTCTTTTTTCAATCCCCAAGGAATTGTTACACAACCCTGCGTAAAACACATTATATATCCGATCACCACAAATGATACAATTTGTCGTTTATTCATAGTAATATATATTCAGTTTGTTTCTTTTTTATAACGTTTATTAAATTCTAGTAATTCACTTCTGAATTTTTTATTACACAATTCTCTGAAATTTGGTATATTTTTCTTGAAATGGTGTCTACCTATTGGGGTGTCTTCACACACTACCATGTTGTTGAGCAGATATTGTTGTATGTTCTCACCGTCCCTTTTCATAAGTTTACAACACTCCATTACAAATGTGTCATCTGGTCCATATCCCACAAAAGATTTTGGAATTCCTACCTTTTTTAATAAACTCGCAGAGATGCAATTAAACCACCCACCTCCCCATTTGAATTTATTAATTTTCTTCAAAGAAACTTGGCCGTAGTTTTTATTTACTATATTGTAATAATCTGCCTTTAAATAAAAATCGTTAGGTTTTTCTATATAGTCTTGGTGTGTTATTATATCCCATGTGTTATCCCACAATTTTATAGTACACGGTGATATGATGAAATATTTGTGCTTTTCCGACAGGGTATGTATTGAATTTATGTGATGTGCTAATATTGTTTTATTAAAGTAAACATCACTATCTAGGAATATTATGTAATCCGAGTTAGATGCAATTTCTATAGTCTGCCTTCGGTGTTCGTTTACTCCTAAAAATTCCGGTTGTGATTTTATATGTGATATATTTTTAAATTTAATCTGTTTAATTATTTTATTAAATTCTTGTACCGATTGATGTTCGTGTTTATCTTTGATAAGAATTCTATCATTTGTGTTTAGTGTAATGTGAAGTAGAATATCATATGGGTTTAGATATTCCATACAATTGTTTAAATTATGAACAAGTCGTTCAAATCTTCTCATTTCAAACGGAAAAATATGTATGGATATTATTATCATTTAAGTAAATGCTTCCAGGACTTATTTAGGTACAACTCTTCTTCGTTCATATACGAGTCTGATAAAGTTAAATCAAGTAGTTTTTTATATAATTCAATTGGGTTGTTTTGTATGTAATGTTTTCCAACATAAAAACACGGAAATTTCTGATATGTAAATTCAGACGACTGTTTACCCAAAACTATATTATTCCACTCCTGAAATGTATAATTGCTTTTTATTATATTTACATTGGAATATAAACCAACTATGTGTCCTAACTCATCGGTTTCGACTTTACTTTCTGCGTGGACGATTGGTGTGTATGATTGTTTTTCGTTATCTGCTATATTTTGTATTTTTTTTAAAGTTTGTAGTACGTTTCTTTGATTTATGTGGTCATTTAAAAAAAAAGTTACATCACTTAACATATGATAGTTATCTATAATATATCGTAAGTAAGTGTGAGCAAGTCTGTCGTTTTTATTATTTCTAATTGATTCGCATTGTGGTCGGTTTGATTTATCATAAACAATGTCATGTATCGTTGGTATGGTTTTTGTTTTTATGTCTTTTAAATTATTTTTTGACCAGACTGCTACCTTTTTTTGTAAAAAACACACTCCAGTGTTACGTTGGGTGTCGTTTGAGAGGTTTTTTATTTTATCTATTTTCTGTAACATCGTATCGGTTTTATCTACACTTATATCAGCATTTAATATAACTCGGTTTAATGTGTTATTAAAAAAACGTTTTGATACTATACTGTTCATGAATACGTCTTCGTTTCTCTCATTGAAGTATTTTTTTAGATATTTTTCTATTTTCTTATTTACTATACGTCTCAAACCACAATCCGATTTTACCAAATCTATGCTCGGTCTATAATTTAACTCCATTAATATTTTCTCCCGTCTCAGATATTGTCGGTCTTCTCTATTTCCGTGAAATGCAACTTTTATTTTGTTTTTACAATATCCTATGTTTTTATTTTTTATTTGTTCGTACCAATTTAAATAATTAAATACCATATCACTCGTAGCATTTTTAAAATATCTATCCTTTTTTATATCATCGGTTGATATGTTTTCAAGGAACGGTAGTGCATTCAAAAAATCACCACTTCCGATAATAGCATTTTCGTACAACATATAATCTTTAATTATCGTATGATTGTAAGCATAACCATATCCAATCTCACCGATTCTTCGCATTGGATTACAACCTTCATCTAAATTTTTCTTAATATAAGACGAAATTTGTATTTTGTTATTTCTGCTATCTGTTATTATAGTTGCATCTGAGAATACCTGAACTATATCATTGGTGTCCAGTTTTTCTAAAATGGTAGTTGTCCAGTCACAATCTATAAATTCAATATCACAATCTAACCAACATAACTTTTTAATACCAGATTCTATTTGTTTACGCATTCCTATGTTAATAAGTTCTTCTTTTTGCCAATAAACAGACTCACTTTTAATAGATATTATATTTTTAGATATGGTGTTTTTCAGTGGATATACTGAATCGTTTGAATAGGATTCTACTATTTGTAAACATATATTAGTATTATTTTTTATTTTGTAATAAAAATCTAAAAAATTAACAAACTTGGATATATAATTGCTAGGATTGAAATAGCAAACAACTACACCAAGTTTTTCATATTGTTTTTCTTGAACATCCATTATCAAAATTTTTATTGTAAAAATTGTTATTTTCTATTTGTTTTTTTATATGCTTGGTGTGAATTATATCAAGATCAGAATCTCCTGGAATTTTTGTAAATTTGGTGTATCCACAGATTCGTTCATGTACATCACGTGTCCATTTAAGACATTCTGTGTTTTTAAACAATCTACCTTGATAGTCTGGATAGTTGATTCTTTTTTTTACATCCATTCTCCAGTTCCAGTTTTTAAGATCGGTTTCACGGATACCCTGAACATAATTTGATCTTGGAATGTAAAACAAATCTGTGGTATGGTTGTTGTTTATTATGTTTTTAAGATTCACCATTAACCCATAACTTGGCGTTTCATCCCCATCGAGTTGCAATATGTATTCTTTTGAACACAACGAATTTAAAAAATTTTTATGTTCCGAGTAATTTTTATTAAGTTTTCGTTTGTGTACATTTCTACCTTCAAGTAATACGTTAGTTTTGACATGAGAAGAAAAATCATCAAGAATAACCAATTCATCACACTCATCCATAGTGCTTTCAATTATGTTTAGTGTTTTTTTAAGTTGTATAAACTCATCGTGCGTAGTTATCGCATAACTTATAGATGGTTTCATTTTTTCAAATTTTTATTTATTTTATTGTATATATCCGATACATCTTCGTCTTTGTCTACTAGTTTATCAATTTTTCTAACTGCATTGTAAAATACTTCGATGCTTCCAAACCTTTTTATTATTAAACGTCTTGCATTTTTATTATTAATTGATAACCCATCCTCAGATTTCAGTAATTCCTCGATTACCAGTCGTTCTTTTTTTACATCACTAACCGAGTCATGTTTATTTATTAGTAAAGAACGTTCTTCTTTCCTTGATGTAGAAAACATCGTAGAATAATCTAAATAAGAAATTCTAGTTCCTGAGATTTTAGAAACTGAGTATGTACGATAGCAACTATGTTTGCTTAGATAACGTTTTATATATAAGTCATAAAACCCCATTGGTCTTTCCAGTAATTCATTGACAGGTGCTTGTATTTCAAGTCTTCTTTGTATTAAAAGCAGTGTGTCATATGTAATAACTTTTTGCATAAAATTACGAAAACTTGCCCAAGGTATATGTTGCATTGAAATTGCATGAATAAGTCTTCCTGATTTACCTGGTCTGTTTGACAAGATGAAAA
>Ga0181402_1000908_pt1 | contig 10902 bp, 7 predicted proteins | sample 25SPOviralmetaG_FD_130131 | JGI IMG/M metagenome (GOLD analysis project Ga0181402, IMG submission 130131) | Marine viral communities from the oligotrophic San Pedro Time Series (SPOT) site, San Pedro Channel, CA, USA - 25 SPOT_SRF_2011-08-17 | ecosystem: Environmental > Aquatic > Marine > Strait...
ATATCTGCTGCCACCTGTATTAACGGTAACAAAATCAATTGCACCTGATACTGCATTGCCAGATACATTTGCATGTGGAACAATTGGAATTTTTTTAGAGGTTGTAAATTTATTGTATGTTGCTATTGGTACCTCGTACATTAACTTCCATTGATATCTATCTGTAGTTGTAATGTATATGTCATCGTCAGGCTGTGTTTCTGATGCTGTGGGTTTATCTACTGACAATGCACCTTTATTATTACCTAAACATTTAAACACACTAAAGTCCCCATTAGCCTCTTCAACGTGTACAAAGAATTTTTTATTTTTTAGATCTCCATCTGTGTGATCGTACTGTGCATATACTGTACCACTAGACCAAGCATTGTTTGCAATCATGTGTTTAATGTCTGAAGTCGTAACTTGCTTACCATATATCATATCTCTGTAAGGTTGATAATATGCATCTTGTGGTGAGTTGTTTTGAGTCGGTGGAGTGTTGTCATCACTAAATGATGTGTGCTTTCCTAAGAACACATAATACAGACTGTTAGCTGTCTCGTTAAGAGATTCTACAAATTGCTTTGCATTGTGTGAATTAAAATTTGATGTAACTAATTTTCCCATTACGTGTTTCTCGTTTCTAATATTTCGCTAGTGCTACTAGTTAGTCTTTGTATCTGATTGTTAGAAACAGATATTGCAACATTAGCAACGCTTTCCTTAAATACTCTACCAAATAATTTTGTACCAGCTATATGCGTGGTTTGTAGTAGTATATCCCTATATTTATTTAAAGACAACCCTGATTCAATAACATATGAGTGAGATTGATAAAAGTCATTGTCATGTATGTATTTAGTATTCAAAAATGATTCCTTAGATGCCCAATATCCAGGACCTATACCTGTTGTTGCAACATTTGCTGTACCGCTCACTACAATATCTTTACTATTGTCAGTTGATCTTAATGTTAAGTTTGCACTATGTTGATATCCAAATCCACTATCTATAACCTCAACACCAGTAACAATACCGTTAGCTGCTCTTGCATCTGCAATTACATTTGCATTGTCACCTATTGCTTTTGTTGCTTCATCTTCATATAATGAATCTATGGTACCACCTGCACCTGATGAAGCACCTGCTATTGTACCAACATCATTGAATCCAACACTAAATGATAACCTTCTTATTCCTACATCACCTGTGCCGTCTTGATTGTTGTTGAATTTGTAAACCTGACCTTTTGCTACAGCTGATGATGAAACCGTTCCTACGCCGGTTACAGTCGCTGCTATCGATGCTATATTAGCGTCTTCTTGACCTGGATCTCCAAACGTGATTGCATCATTAATTTCAAATGGCGTTGTGTCAGATGTATCAAAGCTAAAGTTGTTTGAACTATCTTCTGTTCTAACTCTTAAGTTAGTTACGGTAACTGAAGTACTATCCGCAGCAGTAATATCTCCTAACGTTGCTACTGACCCATTCAAATGTATAATAGATGTACCTATCAGCTTTTCTAGTTGTGCAGTAGTACCGGATGCACTTGATGCTCCATTACTAAAGGTTAAAGTAAATCCGCCACTGGCAGTTAATACTTGTGATTGGAATGTTACTGTCTGGTTTATAGTTTCACCTATTATGAAATCTCTATAGCTTCCTGAATCTTCAGTCATACTGGTTAAATTTAATACTAAGTCTCTTCTGTTGTATTTTGCAATACCGGGTGTGTATATAGAAACAAACGGATCAAAGCTATAATTGTTTCCAGGGTTGATGTCTGTGATAGAAGATATTGTACCAACGGTCCCTGATATTCTAGTAAACACTTTGTCTAATATAGTTGTATAATCTCCGTCTTGATCTTTAGGAAACCCATAACCAAAATCAAAATTAGATACTATACTTGCTGTCTCGTTTGCTGGATTGCCAGGAAAGGTAGGCGTTGCTGAAGTAAAAAAGCCAGCCCCTTGAGTAGATACTGTTATTCCTGTTATTGTGCCACCAGCACCAATTGTACTAATTGTGGCTGTGGCATTTGTTGTTGGAACACCTCCGCCAGGTCCTCCATTGCTATAAATTATTTGTTCGCCTACTGAATAACCAGATCCGCCTTGACCTGTTACAGGTGTTACAGAATCTAAGAATCCAATGCCGCTATTACCACCATCAATAAGACAGTCTAAATAAGCTACGTTGGATACATTATTATCACCAATGATGTCTGTATATATTGTTATTGGATCTTCATTCTCTAATGTACCAATTTTAAAATCGGCTCCTATTCCAGTTCCTACAGTAGTGACGTTTGCATACGTGTTTGATACATGTCCTTTAATATATGCAGCTGCACTGTTATGAAATACTGCTGATGCTCCGTTTTGATGTCTTGTATTTTTAAAACCTATATTGGTTGTATTAGATCCAATTACAGTAGCTGTTACGGAAGCATTAGCTGTTGTATCTATTGATGCTGTTACTGATGCATCTTCATTCCATACTACGTCTGCTGCACCTGTGGAAGATACGGTACCAAGAACAGATATTGCATTAGTTCTTCTTCCTTTAATTTTTAGTCCATTGTTAAAAACACCTACAGTATCATTTAGGACTATAGTGGTAGCATCAGTTCCAAGAGACACTATTCCATTTGCGCCTGAAGTGGTTACATTTATATCAGTTAAATTGGCTGTTGTACCTGGTGTACCTGAAACAAAAATATTATCATTAGAAGTAAAGGCACCAAATACCCCGTTTACTAACATTACTGTTGAGTTTGTTATAGATGCTACAATACCATTTGCACCAGAGCTATCACTTTCTACTGTATCATTTACATTAAAGATTGCAGTTAAATCATCGCCTGTGTTGACTGTAAGAGTAGCAAATGATTCTTCATCTACTGGCTCATTTATTTGAAAGGTATGTGAGCTTGAGGCTAGCGTCATTGTTGATGTTACTTGATTTCCAAACGAACCTGATACCATTGCTATTGTTAACTCATTGGTTCCGGATCCTGTATTAGTATTAATTAGATATCCATTAGCAACAATAGCTCCGCCTGAAACCTTTCCTTGAACTGTTGCGTTGTCTGTATTTGATGCTAATAAAAATGCTGCTAAGTTTTGATTAAAGTTTGTAGCTGCTAAAATAGAAACTTTTTCTACATCCTGTTGTACTGTTTCGAATCTTAAGAACTCTGCATTGTCAACAAACGCAGAATTGGTATATGATTGTGCAGCATTTATTACATTATTTACTACTATGTTTTGATCATTAATATCTGTGAATGTAACGTTGCTGTCTAATGAAAAACCAAAACCACCATTTGCTAGTTCAAAATCCACTAGCCCTGTAGCATCGGAGGTTGCTGTAACCCTTGCTTGTCCTTGTTTACCTGAAGAAGCTATGATATCAAAGGTGTCCCCTATGACGTAATCACTTCCTCCCAATAAAACATCAATTGACGAAAGTGATCCAGTTACAATCGGCATGTCATCTGTTAACCCGTCAGCTGACTTTGCAATGATTTCTCCTCTTAAGAAATTGCCTCTCAGGTTTGACAAAGATACGATGTGTACTTTAACGCTGTTTAAAATTTTAGTTGCTATACTTTCTACAAATGCTTTTGCTCCAGAAGTCGCACCTTGAATTTCTAATCCTTCTAATGCTATCAGTTTATCTAAATCACTAGCATATACTTCGACATATCTAGGCAGCTTAAATTGTGAGGTAGAAGGTTTTAGAACGTCTTCACTTGGATATCCAACTGTTATTGATTCGTCAAACAAAAGCCTAAACAATAGCTGTACTGCTCTTGGTGTTCCCTTAGCACGGTAGAAGTCCATTATATTTTTAATGGTAAGTCTGTCATCAGCTTTTACTAGACCAGGTAATTGTGATAAGAACGTTGATTTAAAGTGTTCTAAAAACTCTGAAGTAGTTTTGTCTATGTCTCTGTATTCTAATAAATTACGAGCATAGTCTAGTGTCTTGTTTTGTTGTTCGAGGTATTCATAATACGCTTTGAGAAATACTTGAAATATCTCTCCTTCTTCATTATAGAATGCTGGAAACTGTTCTTTTACGAATAAAGAAAGTTTGTCCTCAATCTGACGCATTATACTCTCTCTTGAATAATATTAACTAAAGGTAATTGATTATATCTTAATATGATATTTTTGCTTGATTTAACTGTTCTGTTTGCAGGATGTGCTGTTACAACAATTGCAGCGCCTTCGTAAGATGATACTAATAAACTATTAACATTTACAATACCATTTTCATAATCAACTGTACCTATTTTAGGCTCTACTATTGTAAGCACTCCGTTATCTTGTCTTATAATTTGTAGCACTCCTAGACCATTGTCTCTTAATGAGCAACTTGTTAGCTTGTTGAATGTAAATGGTGTAGAGGATATAGGAGCGGTTCCATCTACATATAAATTAGAAGCGTTAGGAATTTCTTGTCTTATTTTATTGCTGAAGTTTAGAACAAAGCTATCAAGAGCGTCTAAAGTTGGGTTAACATTTTTTTGTAGTAATACGGTTGTATCATTGTTTAAAATAGAGCTATCACTATCATCGATGCTTCTTACCAACTGAGAGCTTCTTAATGTACTATCAAATTTATTAATATTGGTTGTAGCATAGCTATTTATTTTGTCTATAACCAATGTTTTTATATCAAGGTCAGATTTAGATGTTAAGTTTGGATCATATCTCACATCAGTAGATACGTCTACAAACAAAAATTCTGGATCAATAACTTTTGGTACTACAGAAAGTGGAGATCTTAATCTTAAAAAGTCTTCAATATCTTTCTTTCTACTATCTGGAATGCCATCTGCATTTTTTAGATCAACTGAAACTATCACTTTTCCAAACTCAGGTGGTGTTGCGTCTTCGCCTCCAAAGACATTTAATGTTTCTATATCATTAAAATTCTGTAATAGCAATGTCTTATAGTCGCCTACTGTTACTGTTCTATCTTGAATTGTAATTGATCTGGGTGCGTTTACTTTTATAGAATCCATACTCTCAGCAGCGCCTCCACCTTTTGCAGATGACACTAATGTAATTGTTGTCGTATCGTATGGAATATCAGCTGTACCAATAGTAAATGATTTGGCACCATTGGGTAAACTGCCTGATGTTTTTCTGTATACTGCTTCTACAACGTTTCCGTTAATAAGTTTTCTTCCTATAACACCATCACCAAATTGAATTTCATATTTTTCATTTTCTGCAGGTACAATAAAATAAACATTAGATGTTCCATCTATACCAATTGTTGTTGCAGTTTTAGTATATACGCCATTAGAGTTATCTGAAGATGACTCCATTACTGTTAATCCTAAACTATCAATATCTATTTCTTTATTTGTTAATAAAAATCTTTGTCCTGTATTAGAACTGTTGACAGTGAAGTATTCATATACAACATCGCCTTCATATAATTCTAAATCATCTACAATATATCTACCATCGTTATCTGCTGATACAGTAATTCTATCATCTGTTGTAAACGTATAAGTGTTAGAGTCTACTTGAGTGGTAAAAGAGGTGTACTTAGGTATAGTGATATTTGCTGGTGTGTCTGATGGTAATATTTCAAAATCAATAACAGCCTTAGAGGATGTTTGTGATCCAGGTAGATAATTTAATGTCTTGGCATGTGATACAACGCTGTCTCTTAATTGTGCGCTATCAATGAAACCCTCAGCGGCAACCATATTGAGGTAAAAATTTTGCATATATGTGTTATATGAAAGTATGTCCAACATGACACTCATATTGGATCCATCAAAATTATAGTCTTTAAATATTTCTTGAGATGTTAAATATGACCTAAGATCATTCTTAATGTCTGTAAAATCTATATTTGCTACTGTTAAACTGCTATTTGCCATTACCTTATTCTCTCTATTTCAAGATCTAATACTTGTTGTTGTTCATTATTTATTAAATTAAATATGATTGATACATACATTGCATGGTTGTCTGGAGAATTGGATATCTCTATATTCAGCAACTGTGCTCTTGGTTCAAATTGTTCAATTGTTTCTGTTATCGTTTGTTTAGCTACTATCTTTGCTTGAGGTGTAAAGTTTTCAAATAGAAGAGTTCTTAACTTACATCCTATTGTGGGTTGCATAAGTCTTTCACCTTTGTCTGTTAGCACTAAATTCTTTATAGATTGTTTTACAGAATCAACGTCCTTCTTGACAGCTAAGTCACCTGTAGCTGGTAAGATTGTAAAACTGTTATTGAAATCTGTAAATGTAGCCATGTCTTTATTTATCTCTATCTCATTCCGATGTTAATGGAGTTTTAAAAGGATATGGTTTTGGTCGTTCTCCTTTTATTTCTAAATTTGGTATTTCTAATATTAAATTTATTGTTGTGGTGTAACGTTGGAATAAGGTTCTCTCATGAATCTCTTCCCATGTTATATTAGGTTTCTGAGGCTTTTGTAGTATTAGTTGAGCTTTGTGCAATTTGTCGTCTCTAACATACTCAAAGTTTTTCATTCTTAGTTCGTTGTATAACGTATCTTTATTGTTTCTTCTAACAATTATAATATTTCTTTTTTTAAGCTCTCTTATCTTTTCTTTGTTCTTGTCGCTTGTTCTGAATACGCCAATAAGGTCTCTTGCCTTTTGTCTGTTTTCATAAAACTCTGCTTGTCTATCTAACACTATTATTAGCAGAGGTTTAATAGCTTGTATGTCATCAGTAAACTCTTGTTCTATTTTTTGAGCTTCCTCTGTATCTGGATTTAGTATTATGGTGTCTGAAGAATCTAAATAATCTGATGCTGCTGGATCCTTGCCTTGAGGCTCTGTTGCATTTGCCTCTTCTGCTTCTTCTATAGGCTCTGCATCGCTTGATGCTACTTTAGTTTCCGTACCTTTTTTTACTGTATTTCCTTCAGCGTCTAAATCTATGTTAGGAACGTCTTTGCATATGCCGCTAATAATGCTAGCTGGATCAGATCCTGGTAATGTAATTGAGGGTAGTCCTCCCATCAGTCCTTTTACAGCAGATAAATCTCCTGCTCCTAACTTAGCTATTGCTCCAAATTCAACACTCAGTCCTTCTAGCTTACTAGCATCCAAACCAGCTTTAGATAACATATCATCCACATTAATTGTATCACCAAAGTTTTTCTTTATACTATCCAGTTCAGAAAGTAATGCTGTTGGGTTATCTAAGTTGCTCATTAACTTAGTCATTTGTTCTTGTAAGTTAGCTTTTGGTTTTGGTATCTCAGGTATAGCTTTTTCTATTTCAGCAACGATCCCATCAGTAAGACCTGTAAGGCTGCTTTTTAATCCTGAAATGCCATCTGCAATACCTCCAGCTGCATCACCTATAATACTGTTTTGTACACTATCCATAGCGCCACCGATCTTCTTATCGAGATCTAGTGCTGCTTTAGATGGTCCGCAATGTTTTCCACTCATAGTTATGAACCTCCATCCGGTGCATCAGATGTATTCTTCTGACCAGAGTTTGCACCATCTCCAGTATCCATTGATGTTGTTTTATGAGTATGAGTATGTAATGTAACAGTTGTGTCTGTAATGTTACCAGATACAACGTCAATTGAACCATTGTTATAATCAATAGTACCAGTAGGTGCTAATATAGTTTGAGTTGCCTCACTTTCTAATTTTTGATTACCAACTGACTTAACTGTCATAGTTTCTTCTGCAGCCATGTTTACATTAGTACCAGCTGCAATGTTTATATTGTTACCAGATAAAGTAGAATAGTTATCAGCAATAATATGTGTTGCTTTATTTAAGTTAGTTCTTTTATCTTCACCTGTTGTTGTCTTTGTATGAGTGCCTTTAATATTTTCTGTATGATTACCGACTGTGTTTAAGTTTTTGTTTTTAGATACTCTTAAATTTAGATTGCCGTTTACTTGTGAAGACTTATCACTTCCTATCTCTTTAGCTTCGTTACCTGCAATCTTTTGTATCACATCGCCCCTTACTGTCTGTATGAAGTCTCCGTCAATCTCTTCTATCTTGTCTCCTTTAATAAGTGTTCTAGCATTACCATTGATAGTAATGTTGACGTTACCTTTTACAAACATATCCTTTTCGCCAAAAATAACCTCATAGTCATTTCCAACAACTTTGGTCATTCTATCACCACTTGGCTGTATTTCAAAAAAAGTTCCTTTCACATGAGACATGTGTATGCGTTCTGCTCTAGGAGTGTCGTCTACTTCAAATACATGTCCAGCTTCAGTATACCATACATGGTTTAATGGATATGATGATTTGGGAACACCTGGTGGATATGTATCTCCCTGCCCTCCATATCTTGGATGAGGTTCTTTCCATGTTGTTCTTTCATATATATCATCTGCTTTGTCTACCAATACGCTGGTAACTTTTGAGCCTTTTGCTGAAGATATTGTGCCTAAATTGGTTTTATTACTTCTCTTATTTAATAAGTTAATATGTGATTCAGCATTTTTTCTAGCTAATCTGGGTACTGAGGATTCAAAGAGTCCTGAAATATTAGGATCATTTAAAGGATATACTTCGTTTTTAGAATCAGAGAATCCTCTATCTCCAGGACCCTCCGAAGGTTTTCCTGCAATAGTTCCTATAACCAATGGTGTTTGATACTCTCCCTCATCTAAGAACACACCATAAACCCAAGTGCCTTCTACTATTCCTGTTGGTGATCTACCAATTCCACTCATAGCAGCTGATGTTATTGGCTGAACTACCATTGCCCACGGCAAGTCATCTACAGGCAACTGAGAGTTGTCTTCGGTGTGTATAGAATATACCCTTACTTTTACTCTACCAAGTTCGTCGGGATCATTTCTATCTTCAACGACTCCAATAAAGTTTCTAAAATTTGTAAATGAATCTGTGCCTGTTTGCATTATTGTTTCACCACTATACTATCTTCCATGTTATCTGCATTACCAATATAGCTCTCTTTATTGACTTGCAATTTGCATGTGTAGTTTTTACCTATCATGATATGATCTATTTCTGTAATAAGATACTTACCAGTTATTTTTGGTTCCTGTCCTTTCTCTTCTGTCTGTCCGGACATCTCCAACATATCTAAATCAATAATTTTTCCTATTGTTAGATTGGAGTTTCCGGGTACTGTTAGCGTAGCTGTTACCTGATTTAAACAATCTGCATAAAACTTTCTTCTAGGTATCAACTCTCTTCTTTTATCAACTACTCCAGCATTATTGATCCATGTTGTGCTGTTGATCGTATTTAAGTGTTCGTCAATAATAGCTTTTGAGTCTAACGACATAGCAATACGGTCTAAATGTTGAAAGGTTCCAAAATCTTCTTTTACTCTAACAGAAGAAGAGTTTACTCTTTGATTAATTAAGTCAATCTCTCTTACTGCATTAGCATATGCACCACTATTTATTTTTTCCATAACATCTTTATTTGTTGGTAGTTCCAATTGAGTAATAGAGAATTGAGGATCTGGGTCACCAGCACCTGCTGTAGGTGTGTATTTGTATGTAATTGCATTGTCTCTTTCTTCTGCTATTATTCTTTCTAAATTTTTAAAATGATATCCATCTAAATTTTCATAAAACATAAAGTAGGATGATCTGTATTTTGAGTCATAAGCTCTTCTACAAAGAAACTCCATAGACTCATATGGAGTCATTCCTGGAATAATGTAAGTGTAGGTGCCCGTAGTTTCATGTGTTTGTATTTTTTTCTTTGAACCTATTTTAGAAAATATATTTTCAGCTGCTACGTTTATGGCAGTCTTGAATGATTGATTTATATCCATTGTAGACTGTTTAATCATTTCTGGAGTAGTTGCATCAAATGTAAATATTTTTTGATCCGACTTTTCTGGATCTATAGCTATGTCAATTTTATATATTCTAAAATTAATTGTCCTAGCTTCATCATCTTCTGCTAAACTTTTAAAAGATAGTTTAAACGTCTCAGTACCATCAAAGTCTATACGATCTAGTCCTCCAGTAGAATCAGTTACTACTAGAGTACAACGTAACTCGTCATAAATAAAACTCTCTTTTACAACAATAGCATTAGTAGTGTCAGTGACATCAGTAATACCACCGCTGTAATTTATCTTTATACGATCTAATAATTCATGTTGGTTTACAATAAATCCTGCAGACATTATTCATTCTCTATCATGGCTTCTCTTAAAATATCAAAGGCTTTATTTGATACTCTCTTATCTATTAACTTTATTTCTCTCTTTGATTCATTTAACGCAAGCTCATATTCATATTGTCTAACTGCAGTATAACTTCCTTGTTGGCCATACAGCTTACTCCACGTGTGTGCTCCGGAGTCATATGAGTCTTTAGAAATTATGGTTCCTTTAGTATTGTGTTTATAATGAACAATATTTGTAGTGCTTGTAGCATCCTTGGATGCTTCTATAGATTCATATTTGTCAATAATAAAATCTTTAAACTGCCCTGAGGTTAATGGCCAGTCATAATATGGATCTACTATGCCGTTCACTAAAAAAACAAGCCAAACAAAATTTACGTTTCCGTAATATGCATCAGCAATTTGATCTGGTCTTTGTCCATCAGATATTGTATAGTCATATATTAACGTAGGGCTGTTAAGTATTTTATCTTTAATAGCGGGTCTAGCTATAATATTTCTAGCTACTTTAGAGCCATATTGTATTGTAGGTATGTTTGAAAAATATCCTTTGACTGCCATGGGTTATCCTATATTGTCTGGTGCTGATACATTTTGTTGCATATAATCTTCAGCACTCCATATTTCTGTTTCTTGGAAGGACAAAGATAAATCAATTCTAGTTGGAGCTTTAGTTCCAGCAAAGAACATATTTTCTCCCTCTGGTTGATAATTAACATCCATGCCTGTGATTGCAC
>Ga0181402_1000910_pt1 | contig 10896 bp, 21 predicted proteins | sample 25SPOviralmetaG_FD_130131 | JGI IMG/M metagenome (GOLD analysis project Ga0181402, IMG submission 130131) | Marine viral communities from the oligotrophic San Pedro Time Series (SPOT) site, San Pedro Channel, CA, USA - 25 SPOT_SRF_2011-08-17 | ecosystem: Environmental > Aquatic > Marine > Strait...
CGACTATTATTCACGAGCTTATCTCGATAAATGGTTGCAAGTTGCTATACACAATCCTCACGTACGCTTCTACAGCTACACAAACTGCGTAGAAATGCTTAAAAACACTGTTCTACCAGACAACTTTGACATTATATTCTCAGACTCAGGCAAGCAAAAGCACTTGATAGACAAGAGTATAGATCGTCACACTAAAATATTTGACAGTTTAGCAGATTTACTAGATGCTGGTTACAAAGACACTAGCAACTACGATCTTTATGCTACAAAATGGTTTAATGATACCAATAAAGTTGGTCTTGTTAAGCACTAAACACAAAATCAAAACGATTACTGTCAGATAATATATCTGTAACCAAATTAAATTATATATTATGCGTATTTCACTTTACAAGAAACTCAAAGATGAGTATAAACAAGAATTAATTCAACACATTGAAGAATATCCGAACATAACGGCTGATCTTATCAAAGAGTTGTCAAGAGCAACGTACTGGTCTGACCTAAAGCTAGGTGCAGCTACAAGCTTAATAACATTCACTAGTGTAGGTTTTGATGCTATGACAAGCACAGACTGGATTTCAGGAGAAATATTTATTAACGAATTAGAAGACTAAATATGACAAAGCAAGAATTACCAAAATGGTTCAATGGTGAACTATATGACAAAGGCGAAACAGTTACAAACCCGTATAGCGGGCAAAGTTACGAACTTACCGCGGAAGAACTAAGTATGTATGACTTTATTATAGGTGCAAATCAACTCATGGAGTTGGGTATGTATGCACCAAAAAACATAGATGACATGCGTAAAGGTCTTACGTGGTTTAGAAAAAACAATGTTGAAGCATATTACGTATTACTAGATTAATGCGTAGCGCTTGTGACGAAGAAACTCCACACTGTGAGTTTTGCGAAAGACCAATGACAGTAATAGAGCACGAGTTCTGCGATATATGCGACGAGTGCAGAGAAGAAAACGAATTAAATTAATTATGATAGAACTAGGATCAATGGACGTCTTTGAATATATTCAGGACGATTTAAACAGCGAACCAAGACATAACTGTGAATCATTAGCTAAAGCTATTAACGATGTATCTCGTGAGCTAGAGTTTGATTCTTTCAGAATTATGCAGTTGTTGTTAGAAAACAAGCCTATTGACGCGTTACACACGCATAGCTACGGTTTTCATACATCAAACGGAAGAGAAATTATTAACGCAATACAAGATAAATATTATGAGTACGAGAGCGACAATTAGGTTTGCAGAACGCACACCAGGGCAATCATTCGCCAATAAACCAAAAGATGTTACACATCAAATATACCACCACTACGACGGTATGCCTGACTTTTTAGGTGTAGCTATAGCTAAATTTGTAGAAAATGCAGATCATAACGGTACAGACTGTTTAGCTGCGCACTTATTATGTAAATTAAAACTAAGTTTACATTACGACAAACTACAAGTTAGTAGAGGTATTGTATACTTAGAGCATCCTGACCAAGAGCACAGCGATCTTGATTATTCATACTATGTATGGACTGGTCGTGGCAATGAAATTTGGATTAGTATATTTAAGTATGACTCTGATGAGTGTCTGTTTGTTGGCAGACCGTGTGATCTTATAAATAGATACACAAACTAAAAACGATTACTTATGGATAATAATATAAACATGACAGAAGAACAACTTCAAAAACTTATAGATGGTTTATCAGAAGGCTTAGTTAAACGCATATACGGCGTATCTAACAATGTAGATGATCCTCGTGAAGATAGAATATGGCATTGTGATCGAGATGATGACGAGGCTGTCGGAGAATTAGCTAGACTAATGACATTGTTAAACATCTATGAAGAGCGTGAAGAATATGAGAAATGTCACTTAGTAAACCAACATATCAAACGATTAGAAAAAATAGTAGAAAACCTATGAACATATTTTATTTACACCAAAACCCAGAACAAGCCGCTAGATACCAATACAACAAGCATGTTGTTAAAATGATACTTGAGTCTGCTCAAATGTTGTGTACTGCACACCACTGTATAATGGGTTCCGACGCTGATGTGCCTTACAAGACAGCACATAAAAACCACCCATCAACCGTATGGGCTAGGCGATCAGCAGAGAATTACACATGGCTGTACAGACACATGATGGAGCTAGGTAGAGAGTATGAAAAACGCTATGGCAAAAAGCATTTATCTATTATAAAATGCGAAGATCCATTGTCTATATTACCCGGCGGTATATTAGAAACAGGTATAACAAAGATGCCACAGTGTATGCCTGATGAATACAAAGATGAGTGTAGTATACAAGCTTATTGGAATTATTACATAGGCGGAAAAACAAACATTGCAAACCCTAAAACCGAAACATTGTATGAAGAAAGACCTAAAACAACGTATAAAGGAATTTAATAAAATTAAATTTCCACAAAGCAACGAAAAAAGAATTATTGTTGCAACGTTAAAACCAGAATCAAGCAGTGTGACAATAGGCTGTGAATATAAAGGAGTAGGGGGCTAATGTCCAGTTTTGAACGCAATATGGATGTTCTTAACAGAAGACGCATCGTCTATATTAGAACTCCTTTAACCGACATTCCAACAGAGCAATTTGCGTGGGGTGATTATTACAAAGACGGTACATATCAATACTATGCATTGTTTAAAAGCAAAGCTAAGATAAATACCTACAAGTCTTTAAAATGGCATCTATTAGTTTTGTGGTACTTAAACCCACAACTCGATCAAGATGATTTTGAAGGTTTGGCCAGAGATATATGTAACAAAGAAAATGGCTTTGTAACATTTAAAGTTTCTGAGAATCTATTAAAGAGTATAGTATATGAAGTTAGCATGTGTGATCTTGAACATCCACCAGTTAATAAAGCTCGTAAGATAGTATTCCATTGGTATTGCGGTTTAACTGTAGAAGAAAAGCTTAGCATTGTTGGCACAATAATAGGTCGATCAAAAAGAATACAACCAGACGATGTCTATGACATTATGATGCAATTGCATGACGATAACAAAAGAATAACGTTAGATGCAATCGCTGGACTTCTGGGATGTTCTAGACGAACAGTTCAACGCAATATGCCCTATGAGCTTAAAAAAGAAAAAGAATTATTGAATCAACAGTTATGAACAATGAGAATTTAGTAACTATTTGGCCTTCGTAAACTTTTTTTTATTACATTTGTAACATGAAAAATTACGACAGCGAAAACCATAGGCGATACAAAGCTGATATTAAATCTAATCAGCCTGATAGTAAGCCTTGGGATGAGTACACTAGAGATGAGCTGATAGTTAAGTTTTTGCCATTGGTAGAAAACATAGCTAGAAAGTTCTCCACTAAAGACTCTGCGTCTGGAGTAATGAACGTTACAGATTTAATAAACATAGGTAATATAGGTCTTATAAAAGCGGTTGATAAAATCGTATGGAAAAAAATAATGGAATCTAAAGATCCTGAGAAAACTATAAAGTCTTTCTTAGCAAAACGTATACGCGGAGCAATACGCAGAGGTACAGACATTAACAGGTCGTCAATGAGAATACCAGAGCATAAGCTAAACGATATACGTAAAGGATTTGAAGATGATAAAGACAAACAGGCAATGTTTTATAATTCTATGTTTAAAAGTATCGATGAGCAAGTTGGAGACAACATGTACATGCAGATAGAAGACGAAAGCGAAGATCCGTTGAAGATTGAAGTTTTGCATCGCAAGATACTTAAGGTTATGCTTAAGCACTTGAACGATAAAGAGTTTCATATTATCAGATATAGCTTTGGCTTGGGCTGCGACAAACTGTCCGCTAAACAAATAGCTGACATATTAAATATAAAAGGTAGTTCTTCTTACGTTAGAGTATCGCAGTTAAAAAAACAAGCGTTAGACAAACTATCAAAAGTTATGGACTATTCTAAATTATCAGAGTATCTATAAAAATAATTATTAATTAAACCAAATACCAAAATGAAAGAGTTAACTAAAAAGCTAGCTGATGTTCAGACTAAGCTAAAAGCAAAAAAGTCTTCATATAACAAATTCGGTAAGTACTATTTCCGTAAAGCTGAAGACATTCTTGAAGGTGTAAAACCTTTTTTATTACAACACAATGTTTACGTTACAGTATCAGAAGAGTTAATCGCTACAGATCCAGTTCCAATGATCAAGACAACCGCCACAATCAGTGACGGCACCGATGCTATACACGCTACAGCCGTTGTCGGTGTTGACCTCGATCAAAAAGGTATGCAGACTGCCCAACAGTTTGGTGCAGCGTCTACATACGCTAAAAAGTATGCGCTTGGCAATTTATTCTTAATTGATGATACTGAAGACGCCGACGCTACGAATCAGCACGGCAAAGGTGTCGCTGCTAAAGTTGCAGCTAAAGCTAAGCCTGCTATTACAAAAGAGCAGTTAGTCAAAGCTATAGAATATGTAGCTGGCGGCGGTGATATTGCTGCTATTAAAAACAAGTATAAATTGACTGCAGCGCAGGAAAAACAATTGACTAAATAATGACTAAAGAAAATTACTACAAGCTAAAAAGCGATAAACACTACTACGGTGAGTATGGGCAGCAATTTTTAAGTAACTCTAACATATCTACTTTACTGAAAAACCCATTAGCTCTACACGAGCCGCAGAAGAAAATACCAGCTTTTTTAGTTGGTGGTTATTTTCATACCGCGATATTAGAGCCTCACAAGCTAAAAAGCTTTAAAATTGTAGAAGCCTCAAACCGTAACACCAAAGCATACAAAGAGTTATCTGGTGGCGAAATGTGCCTATTACAATCAGAAGTTGATAATGCCCAACTTCTTATCGACACAGTTTTAGAGAATGATGTTTGTAGAGGCCTAATTCACGGTAAAAGATGTGATTTTGAAGAACCTAACGTTGTTGAGTTGTTTGGCAACCAATGGAAAGGTAAGGCTGATATTATAAATCACGAAGAAAAACTAGTTATAGATCTTAAAACTACAGCTGATATAGATAAATTCAGATGGAACGCTAAGAAATATAACTACGATAGTCAAGCATATATCTACAGCAAACTATTTGGCTATGAAATGCTATTTATTGTTATAGATAAAACTACGCATCAAATCGGGTTGTTTGATTGCTCGCCTAAGTTTTACGAACAAGGCGCTCAAAAAGTTGAAATGGCTAGCGAACAGTACGATCTGTTCTTTAAAAATGAAAACTTTGACCCAAAACAATTTCTGAAGACTGAAACGCTTTAACACAAAATTAAAACAACAACCTTCAGATAATATAACTGTAATTAATTATTAACCACTAAACCATTAAAATATGGCGAGTATTATTAAAGCGTCTATTAATCTCAACGAGATTCCTAAAGACAAGATCATTACGGGTAAAAAAGGTAAGTATTTACCTATAGCTATTACCCTAAACGACGAACCTGATCAGTTCGGAAATCAAGGTCCAATTATTGTCGAGCAGACAAAAGACGAGCGTGACGCTAAAACAGCTAAGACTTACTTAGGTAATGTTAAGGTTGTTTGGACTAACGGAGACAATGTTGATGCTGCTCCAAGAGACAATATGCAGCCTGCTGCAGCTCCAGCTCAAGTAGACGATAACGATCTACCGTTTTAATTATGGAGGACAGAGAGATCAATGGATTTTTGATTGACACGTTCAATCAACATGACCTAGATGTAGGTAAGCCTCAAGGGACTTGTCCTTTGTGCTCTCACGCTAGGAAACCTGAAAATAAGAAAGCTAAATGCGCTTCTTATGACTGGGAACGTGGTCTCGGCACTTGTCACAACTGTAACACTAGTTTTCAACTACACACGTATCAGCGTAAAGGCGCATCTGAAAAGATCTATGTTAGACCTCAGCACGATGTTCCAACAACAATACCTGATACAAAAGTTGTCGAATGGTTTACAACAAGAGGTATTTCAAAGCAAACTCTACAGGATCTTCTTGTATCAGAAGGTCCTGAGTTTATGCCTCAGACAGGTAAAACTGAGAATACAATTCAGTTCAACTATTTTATGGGTGATCAACTCATAAACGTTAAATACAGAGATGGTCGTAAAAACTTTAAACTGTACAAGGGTGCAGAGAAAATATTTTACAACATCAATAGTATCATCGGTTATGATACTTGCATTATAGTTGAAGGTGAAATGGATGTGCTTGCAATGCACGAAGCGGGAATTAAAAACGTAATATCCGTACCTAACGGTGCTACGTTAAATTCAAACAACCTCGATTACTTAGATAATTGCATCGATTATTTTGAAGACAAAGAAAAGGTTATATTAGCAGTTGATGCTGACGAACCTGGTCAAGCGTTAAAACAAGAGTTTATAAGACGTCTTGGTGCTGAAGTCTGTCATTTAGTTGATTTTGAGGATTGTAAAGACGCGAACGATTATTTAGTTAAGTACGGAAGCGAAAGACTAAAGTCTGTTATAAATGGAGCTAAACCTGTCCCTCTTGAAGGCGTTTCAACGTTAAGAGATATTGAGGACGAACTTGTTGATTTTGTTAAAAATGGTTTTAAACCTGGTTATCAAATAGGTATAGACAACTTTGACAAAATATTTAGCACATACACCGGTCAGTTTATTACTGTCACTGGTATACCTAGTTCTGGTAAGTCTGATTTTGTTGATCAAATGTGTGTTGGCTATAATAAAAACTATAGTTGGAAGACTGCGTTTGCTAGCCCTGAAAATCAACCAACGTATTTACATGCCCACAAGCTAATGCGTAAAGTTTGGATGGATATGCCATCTTCTAGCGATATTGGTGGTACTAAATGGAATCAAGTTGCAGATCACGTTAACGATAACTTTTTCTTTATTGATATGGATAAATACACGCTTGAAGCTGTGTTGCGTAAAGGCGCTGAGCTTGTAAAGCGTAAAGGTATTAAATGCCTTGTTATTGATCCTTTTAATAAGGTTAGAGACACTAACGCTAACTCAGACGATGTTAACCGTTACACGCTTGAGTATTTGCAGAAGATCGAAGTGTTCGCTAAAAAGTTTGATGTATTAGTTATTGTAGTAGCTCACCCTACTAAAATGTATAAAGACAAAGATGGCAAGATTGAAGAGCCAACAATGTATAACATTAAAGGTGGTGGCGAATGGTACGATGCTAGTTATCACGGCTTATTAGTTCACAGAGACTATGAAGCTAAAACTGTTAAGGCTAAAGTCTTAAAAGTTAAGTTTCAAAACCTTGGTGAAAACGGCGCTGAAGCTCATTTTACATGGGAGCGTCGATCAGGTAGTTTTCTACCTTTAGCTGCTGATATGGCTGAACAAGAGGCTATGCCTTGGGAGTCATAATGGCGAAGCGTAGACCATTTAAACCTGGGTTTTATCCTTGGAATAAAGATGATTATCGTAAAATTTCTTGGTGTATTAATAATGGCATTAAATGCTGTGTTATACCTGCTCAAAAGTTTACAGCTTCTGACGAAGATTTCTGTATCGAGATTGTTATTAAAGATAAATCAAACTTTAGCCCTAATTTTAAAAAGCAGGAAGTATTAGAAAAACAATTAGAATATTATAATTACTATTATGACAAGTACAACAAACACATTTGACACAGCAAGCAACGCTTTTCACAGTCTATATTGGCGTATAGTCCGCGATGGCGTAGATTTCGCAAATACTAAGACGTTATTTAACGTAGGCTTTGAGATGAAGTTTCCAGCTCACAACGCCATACATAACGGCAAAGTAAAACGCAACTGGTCACAAGAGTATGCTGAAGCTGAATGGCAGTGGTATTGCTCTGGCGACCCTAATATAGCTAAGCTTGGCGAGTTATACGGTAAAGTGCCAGCAATATGGAAGCGCATGGCTGATAAATATGGCAATGTAAACTCTAACTATGGCTGGCAATGGAAGCGTTCAGATCAACTTGAAAAAGCTATTGAACAGCTAAAGAACAATAAAAACACGAGGCAAGCAGCTATATCTATTTACGATGGTAAAGAAATAGACTCGTACGCTACTGACACTCCGTGTACTTATGCTGTACAGTTTACGATATTAGACAACAAGCTTAATATGTCTGTTGTAATGCGATCTAATGATCTCTGGTATGGCTTCTGTAACGATCAGTATCAGTTTTCAAGTTTACAATTATACGTCGCCTATCAGCTTAATTTGCCGGTTGGTACATACTATCATTTTGCACATAACTTGCATTTATATAATGATAAATTACCAGAAGATAAAACTAGAAAATTTCACATATGAAATATGCACTATACCATATCCCGGGTAAAAAAATAGGGGTCACGAATAATTTGAAACATAGAGTTGAAGAGCAACAAGGCTACCAGCCTGGTGAGTATGAAATACTTGCTTGGTCTGACGATATATCTTACATATCTACGTTAGAGCGTGAGATGCAGGTTCAGTACGGTTATCCTGTTGACGAAAAACTTTATGAAAAACTTTTTACTAACGATTTTAAAGAATTTAATGAAATGAGAATAAACGTAACAGAGGCAACGACTACCTTTCCGTGCCCAGTAAATAAATTGAAAGGACAGCTAATGGATGAAATAGGTATGACTTGGGAAACATCTCACGGTGAATTCACAGTAACAAATCAAACTATAAACTGGATAATGGCTAACGTAAAGTCTTCTCAGTTTAGTAATGAAAGATGTTTTATATACAACAAAGCTATGGCTAAATATTATGACGCAGATCCTCATAGGAACGTAACCGCGGTTCCTACGCATAAAGCCGACGTAGTTAGAGAAGCTTCTAAAAAAGATCTTAATCGTATAAACAATAAGTTGTTTCACGAGGCTGCTACAAACTGCGATCAATGCAATAAACCTATATTTGATTGTATTAGAGAATGGGCTGATGAGCGTGGTCTATACGACAAAGGTGATCCAAAGACTCAATATATTAAGTTAATGGAAGAGACTGGCGAGATTGGTAGAGCTTTGTTAAAAGAAGACACTGATGAAATTGTTGACGGTATTGGTGATGCTGTAGTTGTATTAACAAACTTAGCTGAGCTTATCGGCGTGCCGATTGAAGAGTGTATACAGCAGGCGTACGATGTTATATCTAAGCGCAAAGGTAAAATGGTTAACGGGACGTTTGTAAAAGATCAACCGGTAACTAGCTACGGTAGAATTAAAAAATAAAACTGTGGAGCACTTAATACAAAAAGTAAATAATCTTGAGATGACTGAGCGTAAAGACGTTACAGTTGAGAGTATGAAATACTTACGGTCAAGAGATAAAAGAAGAGTTAACGATTGGGACGCATACTTCCTTGTTACAGGTTGGATAGTTCCTAAAAAAGAATTTCAAAATGCGAAGTAAAGAAATTAAATTTAGAGATCCTGTGGTTGAGCGCGTCGTAGACAAGTTTATAAAAAGATCAGATGAGGGTTACAGTAAGTACGGGCGAACGTTACACGACGAAAGATCAGAAGGTTTAAAAGACTTAGCTGGCTATCTTAATGATGTTCAGGAAGAGTTAATGGACGCCGTGCTATACATACAGTCTGCACGCGAAGATGTACAAGACTGGCTAGAAGAGCTTCAGTTAAGAGAAGGTTTTGATAAAAACCCAAGCAATGAAGAAGAGGTCTAGAAAAAGAGGCCCAGTAAGGGCAAAGAGAGTTAGGCAGGACGGTATTAACTTTGCTTCAGGGCTAGAACGCTATATGTATCTAGCTCTGAAAAAAGCAAATATTAAAGCTGCATACGAAGGCGAAACCTACGTTGTGCAAGAAGGCTTTGAGTTTACACAAGCTGCCTACGAAAAGCAGTCTAATGGAAAGGGTGAATATAAAAACAGAGGTAATAAAAAAATACTACCTGTTAGATATACTCCAGATTTTGTAGCTAACACGTTTATCATTGAATGCAAAGGTCGAGCTAACGAAAGTTTTCCAATGCGATGGAAAATGTTTAAAAAGTACGTAAAAGAGAATTTACCTCATGTAACTTTATATAAACCTCAAAACCAAAAGGACTGCGACGAAACTATTAAATTAATATTAAATCAAAAGAAAATATGACAAAATGGGAATTAAGTTTCGGAACATTTCCGGGAATATTATTTGGTATTAGAACGTACCAAGAAGAATTTAGAACGAACCATGTATTATACATAGGGTTCTTAGATATATGTTTAACACTTTTTAAAAATTAACTAATGAATAACATCCTTTCAGATATTACAGTTCACATGAAGTACGCTAAGTACATCCCTGACTTAAACCGCAGAGAAACTTGGCAAGAGCTTGTTGACCGTAATGTTGCAATGCACAAAAAGAAATATCCTAACCTAATAAAAGAAATAGATGAAGCGTATAACTACGTATATAGCAAACAAGTATTACCAAGTATGCGATCGTTACAATTTGCCGGCAAGCCAATTGAAATATCTCCTAATCGCTTATATAATTGCTCATATCTTCCAGCTGATAGTGTTGATTGCTTTAATGAAGTAATGTTCTTGCTATTGTCTGGTTGTGGAGTAGGCTACTCAGTTCAGCAGCATCACATCAAGCAGTTGCCAGCTATAATAAAGCCGTTTGACAAGCGCAGTAGACGTTTTGTTATCGGCGATAGTATTGAAGGTTGGTCTGATGCTGTTAAAGTATTAGTTAAGTCTTATCTTGGTGAAAAACGAACATCTAAAATAGTATTTGATTATACTGATATTAGACCTAAAGGCGCAAGACTTGTAACCTCTGGTGGTAAAGCGCCTGGTCCACAGCCGTTAAAAGAGTGTTTAATAAAAGTAGAAGGAATACTAAACGCAAAAGAAGATGGGACAACATTATCATCGCTTGAAGTCCACGA
>Ga0181402_1000914_pt1 | contig 10856 bp, 6 predicted proteins | sample 25SPOviralmetaG_FD_130131 | JGI IMG/M metagenome (GOLD analysis project Ga0181402, IMG submission 130131) | Marine viral communities from the oligotrophic San Pedro Time Series (SPOT) site, San Pedro Channel, CA, USA - 25 SPOT_SRF_2011-08-17 | ecosystem: Environmental > Aquatic > Marine > Strait...
ATAAATCAAATACATATTTCCATTGACTTACAGAACCTGTAGAACCATTATTTGGACCCAAATATACGTACAATTTACCATGATCATTTTCACCCGTTTGACCAGAGACAATTGCATGTTCATTAATGCGACTATCAGGTATTCCAGTAGCAGCTAATAATTCAGTATCATTACTATAATAACCAAATACATTAAATATTTTACCATCAGCACCGGTAGGACCTTGAATACCTTTATCACCTTTTTCACCGGTAGGGCCAGAAACTGTAGAATCTGCACCTTTTTCACCAGTATGACCTTGAATACCTTGTGGTCCAGTATGGCCTTGAATACCTTTTTCACCAGTATGGCCTTGAATACCTTGTGGTCCGGTGTGGCCTTGTATACCTTGTTGACCTGTATTACCAATTTCACCTTTTTCGCCAGTAGGACCTTGAATACCTTTTTCGCCAGTAGGACCTTGAATACCTTTTTCGCCAGTAGGACCTTGAATACCTTTTTCACCAGTAGGACCTAACTCTGTAGAATCTGCACCTTTTTCACCAGTAGGACCTTGTATACCTTGTAAACCGGTTGGACCTTGTATACCTTGTAAACCGGTTGGACCTTGTATACCTTGTAAACCGGTTGGACCTTGTATACCATCTTTTCCATCTATACCATCTATTGTTTCTGTTAACATATCAAATACAAAATTCCATCTATTTTGATAACCAGTTTGTCCATTATAATTACCCAAATAAACAAAAATTGAACCGTTATCTTCACTTTGTGCATCAGCTGTTACAAAAGCATGTTTAAACATATTAGTAAAATAATCTATTTGATCTGTTAATAACTCATTTTTTGAAGAATAATATTTAAAAATACTCAATAATTCACTATTTGCACCTCGTGGTCCAGTAACACCAGTTAAACCAGTTGTTCCTTGTTCACCTGTATGACCTTGAATACCTTGTGGTCCAGTAGGACCAACTATAGTAGATGGTGCACCAGTTGGTCCAATAATACCTTGTTCACCAATAGATCCTTGTGGTCCAGTAGGACCAACTATAGTAGATGGTGCACCAGTTGGTCCAATAATACCTTGTTCACCAGTTGGTCCAATTTCGCCTTTTTCACCAGTTGGTCCAATAATACCTTGTTCACCAGTAGGACCTTGAATACCTTGTTCACCCTGAATTGGTTCCGGTGATAAATCAAATACATATTTCCATTGATTTTCAATACCAGTAGAACCTTTATTTGTACCTAAATAAACATACAACTTACCGTGTTCACTTTCACCAGTTTGTCCTGATACAATTGCATGTTCGTTAATACGACTATTCGGTATTTCAGTAGCATTTAATAATTCATTATCGTTACTGTAATATCCGAAAACATTAAATATTTTACCATCAGCACCAGTATGACCTTGTATACCTTGGGGTCCAGTGTGTCCGAATTCACCTTTTTCACCTTTTTCACCTTTTTCACCAGTAGGTCCAATATCACCTTTTTCACCAGTAGGTCCAATATCACCTTTTGCACCGGTAGGTCCATCAGACCCAGAACCACCACCTCCTCCACCTATACCGCCAATAATTGCACTTGCAGGAATAGTTTCATCATTCATAAATAAACGACCATTTAAACTTAAATCTCCGGCAATAAATACGTTAGCATTAAAAGAAACATCCCATAATGTAGTAAGATTAGTTCCTCCTACTGCTAAATTTTCATCTATTACCATATTTCGACTATATAGATTACCTAAAAATTGAGCATCTTGGTTAAAAAGTGCATTTTTATTGTAAGTAGCTATACCACTGGATACAAAATTACCTGTTTTTATTTCAAGACCATTAAATATTTCTATTTTATTATCAGTATTACTGGTTTCTAATTTGATTTTATTACCTTTGATTTTCAAAGGTTCTGCACCAGTAGTCAAGTTATCTAATACTGCATGTTGTTGAATTGTATCTGCATAAATAGCTTTTTCAACATACAATTCTCCATTTCGTAAAAATGGTAATACAGTATCATTATTTGGATTTCCTATCCACAAATTATTATCAATAGTAACATTACTACTACTTAAATCGCTAATAATTTGATTAGACATATATATATATATATATTTCTATAAAATATATAAATATTAAAAATTAATGCATAATTATGGTGGTGGATAAACCCAATGTGTATCTGAATTATATGTTGCAGCATTTCCAGCATAAGAAATACCAGCTACAATATTTAACCCAATTTGTTTATAAGCATTGTTTATAAATATTATTAAGTATAATCCATCACCGTATCTTCCTATAAATAATTGACCATCATCTAGACCATTTTTAACAGATGCATCATTATAATTTACAGGTAAAGGTGGTATACATCCAGTATTAGCAATATAAGTATAATTTGTATTCATTGTACCAGGTAAATTACTTAATCCACCAATACCATTTTGTACAAATCTATAAACAAATTTATTATTACCACCATATTGAACATTATAATCTACACCCCCGCTATAATAACTAGGATTCCAATTTGTATTGGGTATTTTACCGTACATATATAATGTACTATTTGCTGCGTTCGCTAAGAATAAAGCGCCTGCGTTATAAGGTGTTGTTGTATTATTATTAGTAGCATATGCACTAGGTAAATAATGTAATGTTGTATTTGTATTAGTATAAGATAAAGTAGTTAATGTTGAATTAGTAGCATCACTTTCTAGATTCATAGGTATAACATACCAAGTATCTTGACTATTTGTTGGATTTTCTAATTTAATATTAAAATATATAGTTCCTTCAGTAGTTAAACCTACATAAGTCTGACCATAATTATAATTAGCTATGTTTGTACTATAATCACTTGGTATATAAGTTACCGAACTAATACCTGGATAACTAACCGCCGCGGATTCAATTGTAATAGTAATAGTAATAGTACTTGTATCAGTGCTATTTGTTGCCGTAATAGTATATCCTGTAGCTCCTAATGTTCCAGAGGCCGTACCTGTTATATTACCTGTACTTGTATTAAATGTTAATCCATTATTAATTGCTGGATTAATCGACCAACTTGTAATAGCACCACCACTATTACTGGAAGTTATATTTACAGAATCTCCATCAGTGAATGTAAATGGACTACCGGAATAACTAATGTTAGGTGCAACTACAGCAGCTTCAATAGTAATTTTAATAGTTGCTGTATTTGTACCAGTGCTATTTGTTGCTGTAATAGTATAATCAGTTTCAGTTAATGTTCCAGAGGCAGTACCTGTTATATTACCGTTATTCGCATCTAAAGATAATCCATTAGTTAATGCTGGACTAATTGACCAAGTTGCAGCACCACCGCTATTACTTGACGTTATATTTACAGAATCACCGTCAGTGATTGTAAATGGACTACCCGAATAACTAATACCAGGTGCATCCGGTCCCCATGTATCATCAATTGTAATTGATTTACTACCCATGGGATTAATTTCAGTATAATACCACTCATAATCATTGTTATCTATTTTTTGTAATTTAGACATATAATACTGTTTATAACCAGAACCGTCTATATTTGCATAAGCTGCGAATAATTTATCTTGATGATCTGTACTTGAGCTATTATAAATGGATGTAGTCATATATGTAATTGTACTCGCACCTCCACCACCAATGTTACCACTAATAGCAGAGGCTGGAATAGAATTATCAGGAGCACTTATTGAACCTGTAAATGTAGGACTAGAAAACATAGTTGATTTACTTTCATTAGTAACATTATTTAATCCAATATCTGATTTTAATTGAGTGGTTGTTCTACCTTCAATACCATTAGCAGTAAAACGTGCATATTTATCATCAGCTGCACTTGAATCATCGATTTGGACAGCATTTGTATCTGCAATACCAAAAGTAAGATTATCTTGTTTTCCATTGAATTGTGTTTGAATATTACTTGTAACATTATTTAAATAACCAAATTCTGTATTAGAAACACTTCCATCATGGATTAATTCAGAATTTAAACGAGTTGAATTACTTATAGTAGGTTGTTTCCCATCTATTTGATTTTGAATATTGCTTGTAACACTGCTTAAGTAACCAAATTCAGTATTAGAAACTATACTTGATGCTAATGTAACAACACCATAATGACCCATATAATTATGATTTACACATTGATAAAATAATTTGGTGGGTGTATTATCATCAATAATAATTTCTGTATATGCACCTATGTTACCGGCATTACCAATAGTTGTTACATTTATGGTATAGGGATTGATTCTATCAGCATCTAAGTAAAAAAGTAAGGTATGAGTTGAATTAGAACTATCACTTTGTTCAAATGTATAAGTATACCCAGATTTAAATTCGATAACAGGAGATTCGATACCATTTAACAAATATCCTTTAGCAGACCCTGCACCATTAGGATGATTAATAGTTTTATCAACAACAGTTACATTAAATTTTTGTTTGTATGTTAAATCAAATTGTTTTTGAATATTACTGGTAACTCCATCGAGATGTCCAAATTCAGTTGTTGTAATATTATTTATTGCTCCATCAAAATTTACATTTCCTTTTACATAAACATCTTCATTAAAGGAAGCATCTCCTTCAATAAATAAACGATTATTTAAAGATAAATCTTCAGCTACAATTAGTGTATAATTAGTGGTTTCAGTGTTAATAATAAATTCTTGATTAAATTTATCAGCTTTTAAGTTACCTATAATATGGACATCTCCATTCATAGAAACATCACCATTTACAAATAAATTATTATTAAAAGATACATCGCCATGAATTAAGGTTAAATCACCAGAAATATCCAAATTATGTAAATATTTATTTCCAGCACCATCATCAGTTAAACCAATAGTATCAATAGATTGTGCATTTTCGTCTGTTACTTTTAATTTACCACCAGCCATAGCAATAGAACCAGCATCAGCACCCGCATCAGTTTGGAAATTAATTGTGTTTTGATCAACAAATAGGTTTTTTGTATAAACGTTTGCGAATTTGTTGCTCGCATTACCTAAGTTTATTGTACTTGTTGTAGGTAAAATATTACCACTAATTGAAGTATCACCGATAACAGAAAGTGTTTTTGATAAAGTAGTATTTCCAGCAATAACAGTATCTCCATTTGCTGATGCAACTGTAAATTTGTTTGTAGCAACATCAAAATCATTTGATACATGTAATTTACTATTCATAGATGCATCATTTGATACAAAAAGTGTTTTTAGGGAGGTATTACCATCAATTTCTAAAGAAAAGGTTGGATTAGCTACATTTATACCTAATTTAGAATTATTTAAATAAAGAGTTTTGTTATTAATAGTAAAATTACCATTAAAGTTTACATCTGAATTTGGGTCAACAAATCCGGTAGGACCTTGAGAACCAACTTCACCAGTTGGACCTTGAGGACCAGGAGTTCCTTGACCAACATAAGATACAAATTGGTATGCACTATTAAATCCAACTCCACCATTACCTGTATATCTATAAATAGCCCCTTGAAAGTTTTCATTTCCATAATATAAGATATAATCCCCAATAACAAGATTATGTTGATTAGGATCTGGTAATAATGCAGGGTCACTTACTGAAAAATATGCCTTATAAATGAATAATTCACTTGGTGGTCCAGTAACTCCTTGACTACCCTGTGGACCAGTAGGTCCATTTAAACCATCTACGCCATCTAAACCTTTTTCACCGGTGGGACCAATTTGTCCAGGTGGTCCAGGTGGTCCAGCAACAGTTGATTCAGGACCAACAGGACCGGTTGGTCCAATTGCACCATCTGCACCCACATTACCATCTGCACCATTTGCACCTGATTGACCAGTTGCGCCATCTTTTCCATTAATAACAATTGGTGTAACATCTAATAAAAATTGCCATTGGCTCATATGTCCAATAGTACCAGCACCAGCACCCTTATTTATATATATACTACTCGCAGTACCCGTATCATTGAGTGCAACCAGAGCATGTTTATCAACAGTCCAAAATGTTGTATCACTTATTAAATCAGCAACAGTATTATAATAGACAACTATATCAAAAATATTTGCTTGGTCACCTTTTTCACCTTTAGCACCAGTAGGACCCATTGGACCACCAAAAGGACCAGTTGGACCTTGAATACCAATACCGACAGGACCAGTAGGACCCATTGGACCGTTTGGACCAGGAACAGTTGAATCAGCACCTGCAGGTCCAGTAGGCCCCAATGCTCCATCAGAACCATTATTACCTGAAGGACCAGTAGAACCTATTGCACCGTCTGCACCAGTTGGACCAGCAATACCATCAGAACCCGCAGGACCGGTTGGACCATCAGAACCCGCAGGACCGGTTGGACCATCAGCACCATTTCCAACTGAACCAGAAGATCCGGTAAGTCCTAATAGGCGTGTTAATTCAGTTTCATTTAATTCTGCATTCCCTATTTTTAAATAACCAGAGCTGGCTATAGATAAATTTACAATAGGAATTTTACTCATTATATATTAAATAAATATTATTTAATTTATAATAAAACCAACTAAATATATTAAGAAAATTACATAGTAACAATTGTAAACGATGATGTATACGTTCCAAAAAAGTAAATATACATTTGAGAAATTTTATTAGTTAATGTATTTAATTGAACGGAACTATAATTAGGATTCCAACCAGAATTACTCGATAACATTATATCGATATCAAAGAAATAAAGATATAAATAATTCATTTTGCTATTTAGATATATTTCACTTAATACGTAATCACTATCTTGACGAATATTTTGATTAAAAAAATAGTAATATAATTCAATAACATCCAAATTTTGTTGATTTAATAACACATTATTGTTTCCAGAACCATCTAATAATGCATATAATTGTGTTATTTGATTACGTAACGAATTTAATTCAGTAATATTATTAGTAACATTAATCAAATAAATACTGGGGGCAATAAATATTCCAGAAATGTATTGAATTTTATTTACTGTAATATTTCCAGAGCATTTATCATAATCATAAATAAAACCTTCAAAGTAATTATTTACATTAGACGATGAAGAAACGGTAACAGGTAATCCAAGTGTGAATGATAAATTTTTACAAACAGTAAATGTTACAGCACCATTTAAACTTGGTGTTATTAATACTTCTTCTATTGTACTTGAAAATGTATCTTGTTTACATGTAGTTACAGTATTGCACGTATCTACAGTATTACAGGTATCTACAGTATTGCACGTAGTTACAGTATTGCACGTAGTATTATTAGAACAATCAGTATCTGCTGCACAACTAATATAATAACTCGAACAACTGGGTGGATTTTGATAAGTATAACAGGTATTTTGCACATTTGAAGTACAATTATTTAAATAATTTATTTTTTTTAAAGTTGTATAATCACTACTCGACATTTTATTATATAAAACCACCCGAAAAGAATTATATCAAATAAAAACACGTTATTTCACTAAAAATTATATAAGCCGATACTATAAATGAATGATTTAGATTTAGATATAAACAATTATACAATAAAAGATTTGGAAAAATTTTTTAGTCTTACAAAAAAAAAATATTCCGCCGATGATGTTGAATTAAAAGAATATCAATTACGCGAACAATTATTAAATAGTGGTCATGTTGATAAACATTTTAAAACCGATTTGGTCCATTTTTTAACAAAAGCCAAAGAATACATTATTTACGTTAAATGTTCACCGGACAAAAAACCAACAAGTATACCTAAAAACTATAAATTGGATAAATTAGAATATGAACAACCACCCGAAAATAGTTTGTCCAGAAAAAATGATTTAATACAACACGAACAGAAGAATTTTATTTATACCGCACCAGCAACATTTTTACCAGGGAAAGTAAATCAAATTGATACTCGTATCATTACTAAATGTTTAAATATTGATTCTAAATTCCGCAAAGATGTACACACGACAGATAGTTCTAATTTTTTAATTCATATGCCTACTAAATTTCACAAAGTGGTATCTATGGAATTATCGGCAATTGAACTTCCATTGTCTTATTTTGGTATTTCAAGTTTAAATCATAACAATTTTATTTACATGAAAATGTATTTTATTGATAAAAATGGTTCTCAAGACCTATTAAATTGTGAAAATGTATTTCATATACCAGATGGTCAGTATTCAGTAAATGACTTAATTGATATTATTAATTTAATGTTTCAACGAGAACCTAATGTTTTTTCATGTATATGTTTAAAATTGGAATATGATGAAAATAATAAGGGTAGTCAAAAAGTATGTATTTACGCGAATTCAACAAGTCAATATGATATAAAAGAATTTGTGTTGGATTTTTCAAAAAGTGAATTAGGTGAAGCTGATAATAAAGAAATTTATAGTAAGATTGGTTGGAATTTAGGTTTTAAGAAACATATATATTGTGGAAAAACTATTTATTTTAGTGATACCAAAATAGAAGCGACTCATAAATATATGTATTTAGCCGTTGATGATTTTAATAACAGTTCAAATGATTTATTTGTAAGTGTTTTTGAAGAATCTATATTACAATCGGATATATTAGCACGTATTTCTTTAAAAGGAACATTGTTAAATAGTGTTACTGAAAATAATTATCAAATAATTTCAGAACCTCGTAAATATTTTGGTCCAGTAGATATTCAACGAATACGAGTACGTTTATTAGATGAATTTGGTCGTGTAATACCTATGCATTCATTGAACTATTCATTTTGTCTAACATTGAAAATATTATATGATCAATAATATATATGCCTTATAAAATTAGAAAAGTAAGAAAAAAGAACTGTTTTTCTGTAAAGAATTTTAAAAAAAATAAAGTATTTTCAAAATGCACAACTCGAAAAAACGCTCAAAAACAGTTACGATTATTACGCGCTTTACAATTTAACAAAAATTTTAAACCAAATGACCGTCGCAGAACAAGTAAAGGTGGGAAAAAACTAAATAAAAACAAGACTGTTAAAATATAAATGGACAAAAAAAGGATTGCTGAAGAGAAAAAACAAATTATTGAAAAATCAAGACCTTTAAATTTTCAAGAATATGAATACTGGTATGAAACAATAGCCGAAGAAGAATTAAATAGTCAACTACCTTATATGCGTTATTTAGAAAATTACAAAAAATAATATATAAAATCGTATTTATATATTATTAAATCAATGTTTTTAGTTTATCTTCAACTTCAGTTATAATATTTTTTAGTTTAATTTCTTCTTTTACTCGTAATAATTCTACATTTTCATACCATAAACATTCCTTTTCATTATCAAACCATCTCCAATCAGACCCATTTCCTAGTAATAACCATGTTTTCACTCCCATTACACCAGCTAAATGAACAATAGAACTATCAATAGTAATTACTAAATCAATATTATGTAAAATAGCAATAGTATCTTCAAACGCCTTTTCTTTATCTATATCAAAAAAATGTATTTTCTCTTTAAAAGTACATTTATTAATATCATTATTTATTTCTTCTTGTTTATGTAAACAAATTAAATCAATATTCATATTACTAATTGTTTTAAACGACGTTAACGGTATATTTTTTTCGATAAAAGATTCTAATAAACCTTTATAAAAAAATCCAATTTTTAATTTTTTTAATTTTTTCAGTTTATCTTTCCAATAATGGTTCTTTTCTGGGTTTATTTTTATATAATTTACAGGACATTGTGGTATGGAGGATAATTTTAACACATTAGGAATAGACATTATATACAATTTATAATCAAAAATAGGTAAATTTAATTTTTCAACAATATCTATATTATCGTACGTATGTAAAAAATGACTAACTATATCTTTACAAAAATAGGTTATTTTCATAGAAGGATATTTTTTTGCTAATTCAATTATAAATCTATAATATAATATATTATCACCGATACCCTGTTCGTATAATATTAATAAATGATTACAAGGTTCTCTACCTGACCAATCTTTAATATTAGGAACTTCTACTCGCTGAATTTGTTTAGTCTGTGGATTAACATCATTGTCTAACAATCGTCCTTCATAATATTGAAATCCTACAATAAAATCTTTCTTGGCCAAATAAGGAAAACTTAATTGATAATATGTTTTTAATTTATCTTTATTTTCAATCATATTATAATATTTAATTGAATTATCGTATTGTTTCATATAAAAATATAAATTACCTAACATATTACAAACAGTATCATTTTTTAATAATTCATATGATTTAATTAAATAGGGTAAAGCATAGGAATATTTTTTTAAATTAATATAACATGTAGCTATATTATTGTAAAGATCAGGTATGTTTGTTGTAAATTTTAAAACAATTAAACAATATTTTAAAGCACTTGTATATTTGCTTAACCTGAAATAGCAGATACCTATTTCATGTAAAATATAAGGATCAACATGATGTTCTGTATATTTTAAATAATATTTTAATGTATTATTTACATCATTATTATTTCTATATAAATCACCAAGTTCTCGTAGTTTTAATATATTATTTGGTTCTTTCAATAAATCACACTCTTTTTTTTTAATAATGTTCTCGATTTCCATTATGAATATTCTGTATAACTTTTTATATCCATTAAATCACTATGAAATTTTAGACTAATCTTATTTTTTACTATATTTCTACGGTCATTATTTTTATAAACCGACCTAGCTAATTCAATAAATAAGTCATCAAAACATTTGTCTTGTTCTTTTTCTCGTATTTTGTCTTCAATATTCCAGAGAATTAAATTTATTTCTTTTAATTCAATTATTATAGTTTCTTC
>Ga0181402_1000918_pt1 | contig 10813 bp, 11 predicted proteins | sample 25SPOviralmetaG_FD_130131 | JGI IMG/M metagenome (GOLD analysis project Ga0181402, IMG submission 130131) | Marine viral communities from the oligotrophic San Pedro Time Series (SPOT) site, San Pedro Channel, CA, USA - 25 SPOT_SRF_2011-08-17 | ecosystem: Environmental > Aquatic > Marine > Strait...
AATCAATACCAACTTCAATTATTGTTGTTGATACTAAGATCTTATATTTTTGATTTAAAAAATTATCCAAAATCTTATTTTTTTCATCAATCTCTGTTTTACCATGTAGAAGAGCTACTTGATTAGGGAATTTTTTTTTTAAAAACTCATATTTCTTTATTGAAGATGAATGATCAATTTTTTTTGACTCTTCAATTAACGGACAAACCCAAAATATTTGATTTCCATTATTAATTTCTTTTTTAATAAATTTAATAATGTCATCTATTTTATTTTCAAGTTTACTATAAGTTTTAACTTCTTTTCTTGATTTTGGTTTTTCTCTAATGATCGATAAGTCCATATCTCCATAAATTGTCATAGTAAGAGTTCTTGGGATGGGAGTTGCAGACATCAATAAAACATCACAATTATCACCACCTTTATCTGAAAGCTTTTTTCTTTGATTAACCCCAAATTTATGTTGTTCATCAATAATAATTAATCCCAGTTTTCTAAAAATAATTTTTTTTTGAAATAAAGCGTGGGTACCAAAGATGATATCAATTTCATTTTTTTCTATTTTTTTTTGAATAATTTTTTTATCTTTATATTCAGATTTACTAGACAAAACTTCAATTTTTATTTTACTTTCAAAAATTTTCTTAGCAAAATCATAATGTTGTTTAGCTAATATTTCAGTAGGCGCCATTACAGCTACCTGGAATCCAGCTTTAACAACATTATAAGCTGATAATAAAGCAACAATAGTTTTTCCACTTCCAACATCACCTTGCAAAAGTCTAAACATTTTTTGATTTGATTTAAGATCAATGTTAATTTCTTTAAGGGATCTTATTTGATCATTAGTTAATTTAAAGTTCAATTTTGAAAGAATATTTTTTTGGTCATTTTCGTTAAAAATTTTATTTTCTTTTTTAATCTTTTTAATTTTTTTTCTAATTTCAGAATGAACTAAAAAAGACGCAAAAATTTCATCATATGCTAATCTTTTATAAAAATTAGATTTATAATTTCCGACATTTTCTGGTTTATGAAGTTCAATTATAGATTCATTCCATGAAATATTATCAAATTTTTTTAATATATCTCTATCATGCCATTCATCCAATTTTGGAATATTTGATAGAATTTGATTTATGATTTTATTATAAAATTTTTCTGTTATTCCTTCTGTTAACGTATATTTATTATGTTTATTTTTGATAATCGATGCATCTTCAGAAACATACTTTGGGTTTGTTATTTGATATCTATTTTTAAAAAGTCCAATTTTTCCACTAATTGTTACCTCTTTATTAAGTGGTAAAATTTTTTTAATATATCCTTCGTAGCTATTAAAAAATATACAATCCATCTCACCAGTCTCATCTTTGCATAATATTCTATTGGGAAGATTTCTTATTCTTGGAAAATTATATTTGTAAGGAATTAAGGTGATAGTCTGAATTTCTCCAACTTTGAGGTCAATTATTTTAGTTGATTTGCTTCTATCAGTATAAGATTTTGGAAGTTTCCATAATAGATCAAATATATTGTTAATCTTTTTCTTCTTTAAAATATTGGATGTCTTTATACCAACACCTTTAACATTATGAAGATCAGATAATAAATATTTATATGTGTTATTAATCATTTAATATTATTATAAATAAATAATGACTTACAATATAGATAATTTAAAAAAAAGATTAATTTATAGATCCCAGTATAGGGGAACTAAAGAAATGGATAAACTAATTGGTAGTTTTGTTCAATCTATCATTGATATCTTAAATGAAGTTCAATTAAAAAATTTAGAAAAATTTTTAGATATTGATGATGATACTTTATATAAAATATATAATAATCAAAATATTGAAGTCAATTTATGTAATGAAGAAATTTTAGATTTATTTAAAAAATTTAACTATAAAAAATAGTGGCGGAGAGACTGGGATTCGAACCCAGGAAAGAGTTGCCCCTTTGCCGGTTTTCAAGACCGGTGCTTTCAACCGCTCAGCCATCTCTCCGTGAGCATGGTTTTATAAGTATAATATTAAAATTCAACTAAAAAACAGACGATTTTTTTTTAAGAATTTTGACTGGCGTACAAGTCTTGTACAAGTTATCCTATAATATCCTATATGAAATTAGATCCAATTGTAGAGAGAGCTTGTACATGGTCATTGAATACAATCATTTGGTCATATCATTCAGCTGTAATAATACAAACTAACATTAAAGAAGAGGGTAGAAAATTTGAAAAAAAAGAACTAAAAAAATTATTAGACCATATATCTAAAGGGCATATTCCTTACCAACAATCACTGCTCACATATCTAGTTTACTTTTTAGGAGCTTGTTTTGAAAATTATAAAATTAATAATGTAAAAAAGAAAGTAGATGATGAAACAGTTGAATTTTTAATAAATGCTTTTTTTGATACTGCTAAAAGATATTCCAAAGACAAAAGCATAGGTTATCAACCCTGTATAATTGAAGTTGATAATAAAAAATATGATTTTAATAAAAAGATTATAAATGCTCATTTACCTGGATTAACCAAGGCTGACATAAAAAATATCTCAAATTGGTTTGTTAAAAATTACAAATCAGCTGAGTCTATCTCAAAAGTATTTATTGGAGCAGGGCATTATTTCAATTTAGAGAACACGGGATATATGAACCAAGTTGCAGGTCCTGGCAAATCTAATACAACAGCATTATTAGAATTATTACCTGGTCATTTTGAAAAATTTCCAGGCACAGGATTACGAAAAGACGTAGCTCTTAGACTTAGTTATCTTTACATGAATGAAGCATACAGTATTAGACTCCATGAAAATTATGTTAATAAAGCATCAAAAAAATCAAAGAATGTTTTGAAATTTACAAAAGGTGAATGGATTAAATTTTTTCTATTAAGAGCTTCTTCAACACTTAAGATGATGCAAGTAATACTCAATTCTGGTAAATCAGAAAATGAGAAAGATTTCAAAGATATGGCGACAGGAATGAGTAGAATTGAGTATTTAGATGTAATTAATCTTTTAGAAAAAAATATTGAAGAAAGCGATGATTATAAAGAAAAAGATTATCTAACAAGTATTTGGTCATTAATAGATGATTTTCGTTCCAAAAAACCTACAAAAGGTTTTAGAGAACTTTATTTTAAAAATTAAGAAATGAATATTGAGAAACTTATAATTAAAGCCAATAAAGGAAATATCAAAGCAATAAGAGATCTTGCTAATAGATATTATTTTGGAGATAAAAAAAAAGCACAGTCTACTGCTGTAATACCAAAAGATGCTAATAAAGCTTTTGAATGGTGGAAGGTTGGTGCGGATATGGGAGATGAGAGTTGCCTGACTAATTTAGGTTACTGTTATCATATTGGTGATGGAGTTAATCAAGACAATATAGAAGCAAAAAGGTGTTGGGAACAAGCAGCAAAAAAAGGATCTAATGGTGCTTTTTACAATCTAGCAGTCTTGTATGCTAATGGTTGGGGTGTTAGCAAAGATTCAAACAAAGCTATTAAATATTACAAAAAAAATATTAATAAAAAAAATGATTATTACGATATGTCTTTGTTAGCTTTGGCGAGACATTATTTTGAGGGCCTTGGAACAAATAAAAATATTAAAAAAGGCATAAATCTATATGAACAAGCAGCAAAATTTGGCAACCTAAGAGCAATGTTTGAACTTGCTCATATGTTTGATGAGTATAATTCTTATGAGCGATATAACATGATAAAAAAAAACAATGATCTAGCAATCAAATATTATATCCAACTAGCAAAAAACAATTATATTTTCGGTCATTATGCGGCTATGCAAATTATATATGAAGAAATTAAAAAATTAAAAAATGTAAAAAGAAATGTAAAAAAATTTAATTTAGTTATTAGACTTTTAAAAAAATACAATGAAAATATAAAAAAAAATGATGAAGAGTTTGAAAACAAAAGTGCAAAAATGAATTTTACGAGAGAGCAAATTGTTAAACAAAGAAAAAGTTATGACGACCTGCGTGAAAAATCACTTATTTATATAAGTAAAATTAAAGAAATTTCTTTAAATGAAAAATGAATAAATACTTTCGAGCTCAAGAGGAAAGAAACGGTATAATAAAAATACTTGAAAACTTATCTTTTGATGAAAAGAAAGAAGTATTAAGAATAGTTGATCAAAGTATGATTAATTCAGCTAATAATGTTATAGCCAACGATGATCCACCAGGCAAACCCCTAACAAGACTACCTAATAAATTTAAGAGTGAAGTACAGGCTAAAGCTGTTCAAATGGGTAGACAGCTCTTTATCAAGATTCAGGTAGATGAATTGATTAAAAGAAAGAGAAAAAATAATATAAAAATCGTTAAATAAAATTATTCAAACTGAGATTTTACATTTATATAAGATTTATTTTTTTTTATAATATCCATTCCATAATCTTGAAAAAGATCAATTTTTGCTGTCCATAAAGTTATTACTTCATCTGTTAACATGCCTTTGTCTATTTGAACAAAAGTTATAGCAGGAGAATTTTTGCACATATATAATTGTTTGTCAGGTTCGGCTGAAAATATCTTGGCAGCATAAAACTCATCATTAAGTGAATGAACATTTCCGCACCCACAGTTAAATCCTAAGTCACCAAATTTCTCTAATTTTAAATAGTCAACAGGCCTTAAAGTTAAATCACTTAAAGCATTTTCAAGATCTTTTTGTGAAGTGAGAATTTTCATTCTTAAAACATTAACATTTTATAAAACTTTATAAACAGAGATTATTTATACATTTTTTGCGTACAAGTGGCGTACAAGTTTGAGAGGTTAGGCAAGTCAATTATAAAGCGTTTTTCGTAAAAGCTAAAATTGAAAAAGTTAGTAATGACCTAATAAGTATGTGAAACGTTGTAAGGTGAGTAGGGGATTCCTAGTATTTCAAGACCGGTGCTTTCAACCGCTCAGCCATCTCTCCGTGAGCATCGTTTTATAATTATAATCATTTAATTCAACTATAAAATAGTCTATTAAAACTTTTAATAATTATATGGCTATAAAATGAATCAAGAATTTAATAAAGGACTTTTATTAACATCTTTAGGATCTTTTTGGTGGGGTTTTATAGGTGTTATCTATTTTAAATATTTAGATTTTATTGGTTTTATCGAAGTAGTTATACATCGTTGTGTATGGACAGCAGCCACATTGATATTAACAACTTTTTTTTTCTCAAAATGGCAAATTTTTTTTTCAACTATAAAAAAAAAAGATAACATAATAGGATTATTCATTTCTGGTTTTTTGATATTTATTAATTGGTCTATTTGGATTTATGCTGTAGCTACAGATCGTATAATTGATGCAAGCTTTGGATATTTTATAATGCCAATTTTAAGTGTTTTTTTAGGTTATATTTTTTTTAAAGAACAATTAAATAAAAAAAGAATATTTTCAATTTCTTTAGTAATAATTTCAATTCTCATTCTTTTAATATTTAGTTTAAAGTCATTACCATGGGTAGGGATTATTGTTGGATTTAGTTGGGGGTTTTATAATTTAGTAAGAAAAAAAATTAATGTAGATACAGATATAGGCTTATTAATCGAAAGTCTTTTTATATTACCGTTTGCATTATTTGCTTTTTATTTAGTTTATAAAAATGGATATAATGATTTTTCAATTGATAATATAGGATTATCTTTATTTATATTGCTTGCAGGCCCAATGACTGTCATACCTTTGTTTCTATATGTGCGTGGTGTAGAATTATGTGGTCTTGGACCCACAGGAATGATCTTCTATATCACACCAACATTACAATTTTTATTAGGTTTTTTCTATTATAATGAAGCATTTTCAATAGTAAAATTAGTTAGCTTTATTTTTATTTGGATTGCTGTAATTATATATTTAAAAGATCTTTATGAAACTAATTAAGTTTTTTTTAATTTTATTTTTTCTAATTAATTCAAATTCTTATGCGAATAATACTAAAGAATTTAATAACTGGATTTTAGAATTTAAAAAAAGAGCATTAGAAAACAATATATCAGAAGATACTTTCAATTTAGTAATGTCAAATGTAAAATTTCTGCCAAAAGTAATTGAATATGATCGCTATCAACCTGAATTTTATGAAGATACAAAAACATATATTGAAAAAAGAACCTCTAAAAAAAAACAAGAAAAAGGTATAAATTTTTACAGAACAAATAAAGATTTAATTGATAAAGTTGAAATCAAATTTGAGATTGAAAAAGAATTATTGCTAGCTTTAATGGGGATCGAGACAAATTTTGGAACTTATGTAGGAAAAATGGATATATTATCCTCATTAGCAACATTAAGCTTTGATAAAAGAAGATCTGAGTTTTTTACAAATGAATTAATTACTTTATTAAAATTAATTGAAAATAAAAAAATTGATTTTAAAACTTTATACGGTTCTTGGGCAGGAGCATTTGGTTTTTTTCAATTCATGCCAAGCACAATAACAAATTATGCTATAGATTTTAATGAAGATGATTCTATTGACTTAAAAAATAATGAAGATGCATATCCATCAGCTGCTAATTATTTAAACAGTATTGGATGGAAAATCAATCAACCTTGTTTTTATCAAATTGATTTAAATAAGAATATACCAAAAAAATATTTAAATATTTCCGCAAAGAAAATTCACAATAAAAGAAAATTAAGTTTCTTTAAAAAGTATATTGAAAATAAGTCTGAATTAAACTTTTTAGATGATAATATTAAAACAGCAATAATAACCCCTGATAAAGACATTATACCAAATGCTGAAACGTTAACACCAGCATATATAATATTTGATAATTATGAAATTATATTAAAATGGAACAGATCTCTTAGATTTGCTTTAGCTGTATGTACATTAAAGGATAAATTAAAAGATGAAATTTAAAAATTTAATTTTAGTATTCTTTTTTATTTTATTATCTGGATGTGAACAATATACATCTAATAAAAAAGAAATTTTTAATCTCAAACATCAAAGTAGTTATAAGAATGCTGGATTTACACTTATTTATAATGAAGATTTAAATTTGAAAAAGTTAGATAATAGATCATTTAAAATATTTCACAAAACATTAAAAAATAAATCGCTTGTTAAAATCACCAATCCACTAAATGATAAATTTTTAATCGCCGAAGTTAAATCAAATAAATCAAATTTTTCGAATTTTTATAATTCTGTAATTACAAATAGAATAGCTGAAACTCTTGATCTAAATTTAAATGAACCATATATTGAAATTACTTTAATTTCAAAAAACTCAACTTTTGTTGCTAAGAAAGCCAAAACCTATGATGAAGAAAAAAAAGTTGCTGAAAAAGCTCCAATAGATGGAATTAAAATTAGTAATTTAAGCAATAATTCAAAAAACAAAATTAAAAAAAACTTAAATAATAATTTTTCATATTTTATAAAAGTGGCTGATTTTTATTATAAAAAAACAGCAAACTTGATGATAGATAGAATAAAACAAGAAACCGGTATTTCTGATATCAAATTAATTAAATTATCAAGTACAAATTACAGGGTACTTTTAGGACCTTTTAATGATATAAATTCTTTAAAAGAATCTTTTGAAAAAATGAACGCACTTTACTTTGAAAATTTAGAAATACTCAAAAATGTTTAGAATTACACTTTTTTATTTCTTATTAAGTTTAAATTTTATATCAAATTCATTTTCTAATATAGAAATTAAAGCAAGGACAGCAATATTACAGGACTTTTTATCTGGAGAAATTTTATATGAAAAAGAGCCTGATAGATCTATTTATCCAGCTTCAATGACTAAGATAATGACTTCCATTATTGCTTTTGACTTAATTAAATCTGGGGATTTAAGTTTAAATGATAAATTTATTGTTTCAGAAAAAGCATGGAGACTTTCAACAGCTGGTTATTCATCAATGTTTATTATGGTTGGTGATGAAGTTTCAGTTGAAAATTTACTTCACGGTATTATTACAGCATCTGGAAATGACGCCTGTATAGCGCTTGCTGAGGGTATCGCAGGTACAGAGGAAGAATTTGCTATTTTGATGACTGCAAAAGCAAAAGAAATTGGAATGGACAATACAAATTTTTCAAATTCTTCAGGTATAAATGATCCCGATAATTACTCAACCGTTCGAGATATTTTAAAAATGTCTCATTACTTAATTAAAGAACATCCAAAATATTATGAATGGTTTGCAATAAAAGAATTTACTTGGAACAGAACAGGTGGTGACCCAATTACACAAGGCAACAGAAATCCTCTTTTATATAAAAATTTAGGTGCTGATGGAATAAAAACTGGTTATTTAGCTGTCGAAAAATATTCTCTTGCTTCTTCTTTAGAAAGAAATGGGCGTAGACTTATAGCTGTAGGTAGTGGTTTCGAAACTAAAAGTTCAAGATCAAAACAAAGCTCAAAACTATTAACTTACGGTTTAACAAATTTTGACTTAGTTGAAATTAATAAAGCTAGCAAATCAATAGATAAGATTGATGTATGGCTTGGAAAAGAAAAACAAGTAGATGTTTATGTAAACGAAGATATTTATAAAACTATTAAAAAAGCTAAGAAAAAATTATTAAAAATATCTTTAAGATATGATGGTCCGATCGAAGCTCCAATTAAAAAAAATGATGTAGTTGGAAAATTTAGAGTTGTTTATGATGATGAATTAGTTGGAGAATACGATTTGTTAGCAGCAAAAGACGTGGATAAAGTCAATATTTTTACTAGATTAATTAAATCTTTGAATTATTTAATCTGGGGCGATGTATAAAAAACCTGTAATTGTTTTTGAAGGTATCGAAGGAAGTGGCAAAAGTCACCATTCAAAAAATGTAGCAAAGTATCTTAAAAGAAAAAAAATCGATTTTGTCAAATTAAGAGAGCCTGGTGGAAATCCTAATTCTGAAAAAATTAGAAAATTAATATTAAATCAAAAAACAAATTTTAATAAAGTTACAGATTTACTGCTTTATCTGGCAGCAAGAAGTGAAAATATTATTTTGATTAAGAAATATTATAAAAAAAAGATTATTTTAATTGATAGATTTACCGACTCTACAATTGCATATCAACATTATGGATTTGGGGTCAATTTAAAGCTGATTAATTATATTAATGATTATTTATTAAAAGATTTTAAAGTTGATTATACTTTTTTAAATACAGTAAATAAAAAAAATATGATTAAAAGATTAAATCAAAGAAAATTACTAAATAGATATGATAAATTTCATAATAACTTCTATCAGAAAGTACAGAGGGGTTTTTTAAAATTAGCAAATAAAAGTAAAAATAAATACATGATTATCGATTCCAATAAAGATTTAAATTTTAATGAAAATAAAATAATACAAAAAATAAAACAATTTACATGAATGAACTTGAACCTATAAATCAAAAAAAACTTTTTGGTTTAAAAAAATATTTTTTAGATTTAGTTAGAATGTATAAAAATGGTAATTTTCCAAATAAAATTTTGTTTAGTGGTCAAAAAGGAATTGGTAAATCAACATTAGCATACCATTTTATAAATTACGTTTTATCTGATGAAAAAGAAAGTAAGTATGATTTGATAAATCTCCAAATAAATCCTGAAAACTCTACATTTAAAACTATTCTGAATAAATCAAATCCAAATTTAATTACAGTTGACATACTGCCTGATAAAAAAACTATTGATATAAATCAAATCAGAGATTTAATCATTAATCTAAATAAATCTTCTTTTAATAAAAAACCAAGATTTATATTAATCGATAATATTGAGCTTTTAAATAAAAATTCTATTAACGCACTTTTGAAAATATTAGAAGAACCAAATTATAATATTTACTTTATTTTAATACACAATAATAAGAATATACTAACAACATTACTATCAAGATGTATCAATTATAAAGTTAATTTGACAAATAAAGAATGCATATATGTATCAAGTCAACTTTTAAATGCAAATATTGAAGAAGTTATCAATCAAGATCTTATTAATTACTACTTTACACCAGGAGAAGCATTTTATTTAGTTAAAATTGCTAATCAATTTAATTTTAATTTGATAGAACTAGATTTAAAAAAATTTCTTTTAATATTAATAAACGAAAATTATTATAAAAAAGATCCTTATTTAAGATATATCTTATATAGTTTGATTGAATTTTATTTCAGAAAGCTGAGTGTATCATTTTCTAAAAAAGTTAATGATAAATACAGTTATTTTGTAAAAAGAATTTCTGAAACAAAAACTTTTAATCTGGATGAAGAGTCCTTATTAATTGAATTTGAGAAGGAAATTTTAAATGGTTAAAAGTTTTTACATTACAACACCAATATACTATCCATCTGCTAAACCCCATATGGGTCATGCATATTCTAGTATAATCGCAGATTTTTTTGCAAGATTTAAAAGAATTGACGGTTTTAATGTTAGTTTTTTAACAGGAACTGATGAACATGGTCTCAAAATACAAAGAGCAGCAGAAAAAAAAGGTTTAGATACTTTAGAATTTTGTGATGAAATTAGTAAGACCTTTAAAGATTTGTCAGAAACTCTAAATCTAACAAATACTGATTTTATAAGAACTACAGAAAACAGACATATTAAATCAGTTCAGCATTTATGGAATATTTTACAAAAAAATGATCATATTTATCTTTCTAAATATTCAGGATGGTATTCTGTATCAGATGAAGCTTTTTATAATGAGGATGAAATTGAGGAAATTAATGGTCAAAAAGTATCATCATCTTCAAAATCACCAGTTGAATGGATGGATGAA
>Ga0181402_1000919_pt1 | contig 10799 bp, 12 predicted proteins | sample 25SPOviralmetaG_FD_130131 | JGI IMG/M metagenome (GOLD analysis project Ga0181402, IMG submission 130131) | Marine viral communities from the oligotrophic San Pedro Time Series (SPOT) site, San Pedro Channel, CA, USA - 25 SPOT_SRF_2011-08-17 | ecosystem: Environmental > Aquatic > Marine > Strait...
AAGAACAAACAACTTCTACAAAACCGTATTCACTTTCTCAAGAAAAAACAAGAGACAAACTAAAAAGAAAAAAAAGAAAAAAAAAGAACAAAACTTTTATTATGTCGACTTTTCCACGACGGCTCCGTGTGAAGACACCGAACTGGAAGGAGCTTCACACCGAGCTCAAGAAGACGACCAAACCAATTCGGTTGAAGCTCCGTCGTCCGTCACCACCGACACCACTCTCGGTCGTCGGTCGGCTCCAGCTTCGGGCTTCCAACTGGATGGACTGTGTCTTCACCGAACAGTCGTTCTTGATGTATTCGACCGAGATGTTGGAACTCGAAGTCGACCATCACGACATCAAGAGCGTGTTGGACAACGCCGACCGATTGCAATCGACTTGTCGGTCGGCGATGGAGGCTGTCGAAGAGGTCAAGGACAAGATGGCCGACAACGACGAAGGAGTTTCACCGATGAAGGACGGTCGTTATCTCTATATGACCGGCTCAATCCAAAAGGCTTGGGAGATGGCCGAAACGGTCAAGACCGAGCTGTCCATCGACGAAGACGCCATCAACGACCGATACACCGAACTCGAAGAAGCGGCCGCCGACGCCGAGGCCGACACAGCCGACGCTCGAGAAGAAGAAGAAGAGGCCAAACGAGTTTTCCAAACGGCTCTCCGTCAACGACACGGCCGTCGGACAGTCGTGGAACTCAAGAGGCTCAAGAAGATCTGGGAGGAAAAAAAGAAGATATTGAAAGTGTTCAAGGACATCCAAGACGAGGCCGACCGAAAGTGTAACAACTTCCGACGGGCTTGGCGTTCGGTAATCTTCCGTGGTCTTGGTGTTAATTATTAGATGGTGGTGAGGAGAGAGAGATAGTTTAGTTAGTTTCTAGTTTTTTTATTTTGTTTGTAAGTGCATATATGTATGAGTATTTCGTATCACCTTCCATTCGTGTTACATATCCTTTTTCTACCAACATTGTAATTAATTCATTCCGAGTATAAGCTCTAATCATTAATAATACAACAATTATAATTATAAGTATTTTTGGAGAAAAGGTGTTTTTTTGTAATGTTTTTATAAACTTTTTATAATCTTTTTTTTTTTGTAATATTCATATTACAATATTATATTGTTGTTAATATGCAAGTAGAAGTAGATACAAAAAAACACCAACAATAAAACACCATTCTCTAACATAGACCAAAACTTTTAGTTTGTAGCAAATTGAACGATCTTTTTTGAAAAGACTGTATGGACACAGAAGTATGAACAATTCTTACCGATTTCCAGACGACAGTTCGTGGGAGGAACACTACGAAACATACGAAAACTTTATTGAAAGACAAATTGCCTACTTCACGATGTTCCGTAACTGTTTCGTTTTCGACAAAGATGCAGCCGCCGAACATCCAGAGATGTCGGCTGCATTTGAAGACGCTAATAATAAAGTCTACTTCGACGCCAAAGATGCTCTAACAAAGTGTCCAAATCCAACGGCGGTGGCGTTCAAGAAACATTGGGAAGAGAGCGAGAGCGACGACGAGAGCGACGACGAACTGATAGAACTATACGAAGTCGACGCTGGACGGTTTACATACGATGCGGATGGAAAAAAGAACGGATACAGACAAAAAATACACGGTGTGTATGAGAAACTAGAAGACGCTGTAGAATACTTCGAGTGGTTGAAAAAAACTTTCGGTATTCAATATGCATATGTAAACACGATTTCGGCGACTTGGGACGGAACTGGTAATGTAGTCGACGAATACGAAGAAGAAGACAAAGACGAATATATGTCGTGGGATGTCGACGAACAGTAAGTATTTCAATAAAAAAACATAATATTATATTCACAAACACAAAACAACTTTTTTATTTTGTAGCAAATTGAAATAGGAAAAAGAAGAAGAATGATAGATACACTTGTCCAACAATGACCACACAGTTTACGACTAACGAATGGAAGATTATTGCAGCTCAATTCCACGCCAATGCTACGGCCAAATACGAAGCCACCGTCGATGAATATTCTGATATTGACTATGGTAAAGAAGACCGAGCCGAATTGATTAGTGATATGGACGAACTATATGCATACTACAAGCTGCAACTGAAGATGAAAAAAAAAGTTCCAGATGTTCATTGTTCTACTCTGTGGCTACTCGATGCAATTAGAAATCTGGAAATCAAGTATAAACTACTTTCAAGAACCGCTCCGATGTTCAAATACAGTAAACAAAAACAACGAAAGTTTGAAAAAGAACTAATGAAAAAAGACTTCCTTTCACCGTCACCAACACCAGAAGATCCACACGACAAAGAATGGGAATACTGTAATTATGGAACAGAAAGTAAAGAAAGTAGGAATGAGAAAGCAATCGTATCATACCAAGTTGCTGGTGGTGGAATGATGAATGGTAATGCATATGCTACGGTTGAAAATCGTGGAACGGAACAGTCTCCAGAATATTATTATTGTGAATATGGTCAATATGCAAGTAGGACTAGGATTGGAAACAAGATTATTTGGTCTGACGAATTCTATGATAAAAAAAATCCATATGAAAGCAGAAACTTCGATGTTGTAAACATTCAGTATAATGAGTTCGGACAAGGTCTGATCGAGATGCAGCTTACCAAAAAAAACGGTTAGGTATTGTAGTTACATCTTTCTTCTGGTAAGGATTAAACTTATATTGTATTTGTGTTCTAAAGTTTTTTTTTTCGAATATATCGTTATCCAAACACTTTTGAAAAATCTTTCTTACTTCTTTTTGATTTTTTAATCCAGTAACGTATTTTATCATTTGTCTAAATACATAATATCTTTGAAATCCGTGACGATAGAAATTACGGTATTTTAAATATAAGACCGTAAGTGCATAATTATGTTCCATTTCTAATGTTGAGTTTTTCATTATATATAACATATAAAACCTATTAAAAATATCTACGAATTATATATATAAGATTATGGCGATTTTAGAAATAATCCGACAACAACGACCAAATATTAATGGCTCAACATTGAAAGCGTATGAAACTTCTTTTAGAGCATTCTCCAGTTTAGGTGTTCCAGAAGAATTAAGATTAATTAAAGATGGAGGTATTCCAGAAACAGTTGATCCGTTTTTAGATTTTCCAAGAATAAAAAAGATTATTGATACGATGAAAGGAAAAGACGGAGAAACACCTATCACTTTTTTAACAAAACGAGCAAGACTTACAGCGGCTGTTATTGCAGTTGGAAGTGTAGAAAATAAAGATGAAGATTTAATCGAAAGATACCGAAAAGAAATTCGTAAATATAATGATAAATATGATAGAAAACTCATTAAAGAACGAAAACATTTTCAAGAAGATAATAATTGGTTAACTCGTGATGAAATTGATAAAGTACGAATTAGTATGGAACGAGACATTAAAAAACAAAACATTATGTCGATGAATGAACTAAACCAACATCAATATTACTTTTTACAAGAATATCTTATTATTGCTATTTATACAATATTAAGACCACGGCGTCTAGCGGACTTTGCACCTATGTATGTAGTTGCAAGTGAAAAGGATATTGAAGAAGGAAAGAACTATCTTATTAATCCAGACGAGACAAATAAAAATAAAAAAATGATTATTCAAGATTATAAAACAGCAAAACATTATGGTAAAGTTGAATTTAAACTAAACGCCAAACTTGCAAAGATTATTAATATGGTTCGACAATATAACAATGAACCGTCACTTTTACTAAACAAAAGAGTATTACCAATGACGAGTAACCAACTCGGTAAAGTAGTAACAGATGTTTTTAAAAGATATACTGGAAAACATATTACCGTAACACAATTAAGAAAACTGTATGTTTCTCAAAATATAGATATGATGGAATTAGAAAAAGCAGATAAAATAGCTGCCGATATGGCTCACTCAACAAAAGTACAAAGAAAATATTATTTTAAAAAAAAGGTCTAATCGTCTTCCGAAGATGAGCTATTAGTTGCAAGTGGAGTAACATCTAATATTATTTCCGACACACCTTCTCTTATTAATTCTGCAATATTGTTACTTGTAAGTGGTTCGTATAAATCGTCTTGGTTTTCAATCTTAATATTCATTATTCTATTGTAAAAATCTTCTGCAAACATATTCAATAATTCTATCTGATTAGCCATCTGCGGACATATATCCGATTGCGAATTCTGTAACAACAAATTAAGTAATCTAATACTTCCATATAAACACATAAAATTACGCTGCAAAATATCGTGTTGTCTTCGTAACGGTTTTTGTTCTTTTTCCAAATCATCGTATTGTCTCTTCAGTTCATTGACTTGTTCTAGGAAATCATATTCATTCATTATAACAATCTTATATATTAAATTCTAAATATAAACTAACAGACAATATGCCAAAAGTGTTAAAAGTAAAGGATAAGACTGACGCTTACACCAAGAAGTTTGGAAAAATGGTTGATTTACCAATGCGTGGATTACTTATTGCTCGTTCTGGACTTGGAAAATCAAATTTATTAGTCAATATGTTAGCAAATCACGATTTTCCGTATCATAATGTGTATGATGGCGACGACATCCACATCTTTAGTCCTACGATAAAACAAGATAAAAAAATGGAAATAATCGTGGATCAATATGATATTCCAGATACGAATTTGCACACTGAATATTCAGATAATCTTTTAATGAATGTTTATGAAACTATGATTGAAGACTTTGAAGAGAGTATTCAAGAAAAAGAGAAACCACGCCATACTCTGTTTATCGTAGACGATTTATCGAGCTCTGGTTCATTTTCAAAAAATAGATTTAATGCTATGAATGTTTGTTTCTGTAATTCAAGAAAGTTTCTCGTATCGATTATTCTACTTGCACAAAATTACTCACACTTAACACCGTCAATTAGAAACAACGCTAATTTCATAGCTGCATTTAATATGAATTTATCATCATTAGAAGCATTAGAAATGGATCACAATTATTTAGAAAACAAAAAAGAGTTTGTTAAATTATTTAGAGAAAATGTAGGAAAAGGAGGGAAGAATGATTTTTTTGTTATTAACTACACAAATGAGTTTGACGCTATGTATATGGACAAAGAATTCAAACCAATAAAAAAAGTGAATTCAATAAAAAAATAAACTAGTTAAAAACAACATATTATTATATATATAAATACTATGGCTATTGGAACTATTTATATGATTTGTAGCGAAGGAAGTGATCAATTTTATATTGGAGCAACAATAAACTTTAAGAATAATCTTCGATTGTGGCGACATAAACAGAACTGTAAAAATCCAGATAATCCAAAACATAATTACAAAATTTATAAACACATCAGAGAAAATGGTGGCTGGAAAGAATGGGACATCTATCCACTCGATATGTTAGAATTTGACGACAGAAAGGATTTATTGCAATTAGAAAGAGAATGGATTATGATGTTAAAACCAAGATTAAATAGTAAGTATCCAAAAAAAATGATATTAGACTAAAACACCGTATTGATTAGTATCCAAAACTTGGTAATAGTTTTGAGTTTCACAAACCAAAAATGATAGTTTTGTTTCTTCATAAAGAGTAAACACAATTTTATAATTTATTATTTCAATTATGTCTCTCATAATCATTTCTCGTAGTATCTTCAAAATGTAATCTGTTAGTTCCGTCGGTAAATGTCTATCAAGTAGAGCTACAACCACCATTATAATATAACACTTTATTTTGTTATATTATATTATATGAGCTATTCCATTTCGGCCAAGACAAGAACAGAAGCTAAAAAGTTAGGAGTAACTGTTAAACCTTCCAAGGTTAAAAACAAGAAGATAGATGTCTTCAAAGGAGACAAAAAACTTGCAAGTGTGGGCGATATCCGTTACAAAGATTTTCATATTTACAAAAGAACAGAAGGAATTAAGAAAGCGAATGAAAGAAAACGCCTTTACAAAATACGACACAATAAAGATAGAAAAAAAGTTGGTTCAAGAAGTTATCTGGCGGATAAATTATTATGGACATAAAAAAATAAAAACAAAATTTTTTATATTCATATAGTTTATAAATGGCTAGTGAATATTCAAACAGTTTAAAAACACACTACTTTGAACCGAGAGTTGATATCACAAACAGAATTGTTGAATTCCGTGTGGATTACGGCGGAAATATGTATCTTCCGTCGATGAGAATTGTTGGTTTAGGTTTTACTTCCGTAGGAGCGAACTGCAAATCAGTTCCAGTTTTAGGTCAATACTCTCACATTAGAAATATTAGATTAATGGACGGTGGTGTAGAGCTTGGTAATTTAAGAGAAGCCAGCCGTTATTTATCTTTCCAAAGTCAGTTGAACGACAATATGTCTAATCTTTGCGTGAACTCTGTTCTTGCGAGAAACCGTGTCGGTTATCTTCTGGAAGATTTTTCGTCAGTGCAACATCCACCTTTGGATAAATTTGCAGCGACGGCTGCTAATAGTGAAAAAGCCGGTTCAGAGATTTTAACGGCGGCCGATGGTGTTCGTGATGCATACCTTGAGTTAAAAAAAGTATTTCCTATTTTAGGACAACTTCCAGCCCTAGACACTGGTGTCTTCAAACAACTTAAAATACTTATTGAGTATAATATGGATGTTAGAATGAACTGCGAAGGGCCAGTTAAACTCGGTGGCGTAGCACCAGCTGCTCCAAATGGAACAGAAGTCACAGCTCTTAATTCAAAACCGCCAACTCTTATTGCAGATGAAGTGACTGACGACAGAATTAAAGATAGTTTAAGACGACAGTTAGCAAGTGGTCAATATGTTTATGATGAAATAGAACACGACCAGTTCGATGTAGAACCAGCGGCTGGAGCAGTTGCAACTGCCGTGGCCGCCACAGCTAACACTGTAAATGTTGTAGAACAGACAACCGATGCCGTGATTAATGCTTTCGACCAACACGTAGTTTCAAGAATGGTTATGATGAAAGCGTATAGAAATAAAGACGAAGCGTTCCATCCAGTAATCGGTGGCGGAGCGGCCGCTAATGGAAAATCCAATCTTGCAAAAGGTAACGGAAATTACAATTCTCTCTATCAGTTAGATGAGAAGCTCCAAATTCGTGTAAATGGTTCCAATCTCTTCAGTGGTGAGGGAATTGTTGGTGAGCCACAGAAAGCACACCTACTTTCACACGCTTGGGGAACACTTAATGTTATGCCTTTTACCAACCGTGGCGGTGTTGGATTAGAAGATCCAAATGCTCGTGCAGTTAATACGGAAGGTGTTCCAGTTAACGACGGTCGTGGTATGAATGGTGCTACACCAGTTACTGGAACTGACGCTAATTCACAGTCAGACTTTGTTGGAAATTCTAACTATATTGGTTTTTCCATCGAAGACCGTGTTGCTAGAATGCAGTTTACTTACAAACGAGCACTCTGCCACGACCTTGGTGGTTTTGGTGATTTAAACAGAGCATTAACTGTGCATCTTTTTGCGGAAGTGAGAAAAATGATACAGATGAACGGTGGAGCTTACAAGATTGCTTATATGTAAAATCCATTTAATTAAATTCTATTATTTTATATATATGATTAAAACTAAAATAATAGAATTAGCCGAGGCTGGAACATACACTCAAAATGTAGATAATGGAGACTATCGTGTTTATTTAAAAGACCGTGTGCAAATAAATAAAGGAGACCAAGTAACAATTAAGAATGTATTCGTGGATAATTTAGAAGGAGGTTCTCAAAGATGTTTAGTAAAACCAGATCCAGAAACAGAGAAATTTGACGGAGTTGGAACAAAAGAATTGGCTGTAACATTTGGATATTACTATAATGATTGGGGGAGCACGAGACACGGAGCATTTGATAATAAAATATTTACTCCACTTGGAGATATGGGAGACGGAACAAAACCAGCAGCCACAGCACCAGTTCATACGAATTTTAGTGGTTTATCTTACGCCTTAAATGTTGAAGCTCAAAAGGATGCACCAGACACTCCACCGAGCGTAGACACAATAGACACTTTTCAAGTAAAAGTAGATAGAAGCAAAATAGGGCCGTATATTAACGGAAAACACAAAGCACCAGGAACTCTAATGATTACTTTTACAACAAAAGATATGGTTGACGTGCAAGGAAACAAAGTTCCACACGTAAGAGGACATTTAATATTGTTTGATACAACTGCGGATGGGCCAACGCCACCAGGAAAACTCACGCCAACACAATTAATTAATAAATATATTAATGCGGACGGCATTATTACATTCTCACAAGAATTAGAGCAAGAGATGTTAAAAGACGGATTTATGGCGTCGGCTGGGCCATTTGCAGAACAAGGTTTTATGCCTTTTAGTGTTCCAAAATTACCAGACGGAACACAAGATCCAAATCCTATGACGTTTAAAATTCCAGACGGTAAAGATGACGATTTATTTCCAGCTGGAAATAAATATTTAGATCCGAACTTTGGTTCTGGTGGCGTTAGTTTTACACGCCAAGTCACACAAGGACACGATAGAAATTTCTCGGCATACACAGAGCGTTTTCCATTCAAAATTACAGCTGGTTCATATCAGCCGAGCGATTTAGCAGAAGAAATTTCAAGAAAACTCGGTGAAATGATTCCAGAGTATAGACTTACAGAAGATCCAGCTACTCGTCCAAATTTAGATAATTTATATACATTTTCCGAAAATCCATTGATGCCTACCGTGCGACAATTAATGAACCAAGAACCTTTTGTTAATGGATTACCACCGACGCCAGGTCATCCAGGCGTTCCAGTAAATCCAGCGGCCGGAACACACGCTCATCCAACGCCAGTATTTTTTGTGAAAGAAACCGACGGAACGAATACTGGTTTCTCGTCTTTTAGTTTTACAACTTCAAAAATAGATCCAAATGGAGCAGGTGGGACGCCAGCTGACGCCAATAAAGCTGGTGGGCCAAATTATTTACTTGGAACTTCTAATTTTGGTTTAACATACGATCCAGAACACGATAAGTTTACTGTGGCTCAACTGCATAATAGTCTTTATAATTCTGTTGATAATGCAGCTAATAATACTGGTATTCCAGAAGTACGAGTTGGAGATGTAACTACTGGGCCAACTCAAAATGTAACAAGTAAAAGATATTATAATAAATGTGGTGGAATATTCATAACTGCATTAGAACCAGACGATTTAGCTGGTGCCGAACCGTTTTGGATTGGCGAAAATAGTGTTTTGAAATTTAGTAAAGATATAAAAGTTGTGCCTTCCAGAGGCGTAGGAAAAAGTAGCGTGGCTCACGAAAACATTAATAATAGATTTTATTTTGATTATTTACCAAATTTAACAGACGGAGTGAATGTGACTGGTGACGTGATAGGGCCAGACGATTTAGTCACTAAAAAATGTTCGTCTGGTGACGGCTTCAAACCAGCACCAGCAGCCGGAGGAGGAGCGATACAAAATAACGGTAATTGTTTCGATGAACCACCTGCATTTGATACGATTGAAGGAAGAACAGAAGCCAGATTTGATAGTCAACAGAATTTTCCAATTGTAGCTCAAAATACTGTTACACCAGCCAATGATGCTTCATTATTGAGAGAACAAGGTGGTTACTTTAAGATTGAACTCGATATGGGAATTAACAACAATGTTGTAGAACAAAATAGAACTAATCCTAAAATATTTGATATTATGTCTCGTTTCTATCAACAAGATAGTTATACAAGCGACCAAGGAGCTGGTGCTATTCCTTATATTCACACAGACGATGAACCAGCTTACATTTCAGATGTAGGAATTAGAATATTAAAACCAAACGGAGAAATAGCCGATAAATTAGGAAGGACGAGTTGTGTATTTTTAGAAGTTGTTTCACCAGTTGATAATACAGAAAAACAAAAAAAATAATATATTTATAAATTATAATGCCTAGGATCTTACATCAACAAGGAAATACTAACGCTAATCATAGTGTTTACCAAACACAAGCGGCCGCCGACGCTAATGGTATTCTGGACACAATTAAAGACCACCACATAACAGCTCACGGACACTTAACAACTGCGAATACACACCACGAGACAAATGCTACAAAATTAACAAATATTCAAACTATTAATGATACTAAACTATCCGCTATACAAACTTTTTTAGATAAAGATAGTGGATCTAACTTTGCTCTTGCTCTTACAAATACGAAATTAGACACAATTGCGACTAATACAGCTAACATTAATGTTAATGTTGGCGACGTAGAAGTCAATACAGCAGATCTGGAAACTTTACAAGGAACAACAAATACAAAATTAACGGAAATTGACGCCGTTCTCGATACATTAAAAACGGACACGGCCGCTATCAAAACGGCTGTTGAACTTTTAGACAATGCTATTTCTGGTTCAGAGATGCAAGTGGATATTGTTTCATCAGCTTTACCGACTGGTGGAGCGACTGAAACCACATTATCGGCCGCTGAAGTTCATCTTGGTAATATCGAAACCGCCGTGCAACTTTTAGACAATGCTATTTCTGGCTCAGAGATGCAAGTGGATGTAGTTTCTTCTGCATTACCATCTGGAGCAGCCACTGAAAGCACATTATCGGCTGCCGAAGTTCATCTTGGTAATATTGAAACTTCATTAGCACAGTTAGATGATGCTATTTCTGGTTCAGAGATGCAAGTGGATGTAGTTTCTTCTGCATTACCGACTGGAGCAGCCACACAAACAACATTAGCTTCTATTCTTGCGAAAAACACAGAAAACGAAGCACTCTTAACTAGT